>Ga0099825_1005343_pt1 | contig 16501 bp, 9 predicted proteins | sample SiratroredBW_FD_76838 | JGI IMG/M metagenome (GOLD analysis project Ga0099825, IMG submission 76838) | Root nodule microbial communities of legume samples collected from California, USA - Siratro red BW | ecosystem: Host-associated > Plants > Roots > Nodule | place: USA: California | collected...
AAAAAAATTTGCAAAACACATTGCGAGTTGTACAACCCGCAATGTGTTTGAAAAAAATTTAAGCTTGCGGGTTGTACAACCCGCAATAGTGAAGGTGCAGAAAAAAAAGTTGCGGGTTCTACACCCTGCAATGTGTTAAAAGAAAATTAAACTCACCGTCGACGATGGACGAACGGACGAACCTTCCTCTTCGTCCTAGCAATTCTAACCTTCTTCTTCCTCTTAACAATAGCCTCCTTCTTTAGCAACTCCAACAAGAATCTTTTTCCTCCTCTCTAATCTCTCTATATTACTCTCACAACTCTAAACCTTTCTCAATGTCTCAAAGTATCACAAATGCAGCACCTCCTCCGATCACTTTCAAAAAGTATGGAGGTGCAAGAAGAATCACTCTAGTTCTTTGCCTTCCTCTTTTCTTCTGTCTCTCATGTTCTCTTTTTTCATAATACCCAATCCAACTCATCTATCTGTTAATCTATAATAATATATAATAAAATTTCTCTTGTCTAGTATAAATAATTTTCTTTTCTATTTTTTCTTGATAATTTTGAAATTCACAATACAAAAATTAACAATAAAAGACACTAAGAAAATAAAAAAATATAGTGAAATAAAAATAAAATACAGAAAATAAACGCAACTCAGATAAACAAGGGAAAGTGATTGTTCATATAATTAAATCATAAGTATCTAGAATATTTTATTCTAGTATAAATTCAATACATAATGAAAAAAATGTGAACAGCTATAGCATATCGGTGAGCTCAGAAATATTTCCTATTTATTTTTAGAAAAAAATACCTATAAGTTAATATATATTTATATATAAACTAATTTGTTGATTCATAACTCGTACATAAATTCATTTAATTTTACAAAAAAGATATTGTATTCTTTCTTTCCTACACGTGTCCGTTAGAGGAGTTTTCTTTAAGCATGCCCATAAAGAATTATATTTTTATAGGAATACAAGCACCAAAATCCTATCAATGTCAGACTATAAAAAGCAATCTGTTTATCTCAACAATCTCTTTTTCCCAGACGAACACAATATTCCTTGAGGAAACCCTTCTCTTACCCCACACTAGCGCAATAATCAGGAGCAGCTTGGGTGAAACCAGAACACAGCAGAAGGACCAGCAATGAACACGGACTGCAACAACCTGCTCAATAGAGATTATGCAATTGAAACACCAAAATTCCTAAATACCCTTTAAATTTCAATTGTCATCGGTTGACTTCATTTTGTAAACAGTTCCAAACCAAATAAAAGGTTTTAAATAGAATATAGCATCACTGCTGATTTTCTATGGTACAGTGCATTGGAAGAGGCAAGTGAATGATATTGCAACCACTTTTAGGATGAAGACGCTAATTGCTTCATTTTAGCCTGTAAAATAACTCCAGCTTCATCTGCCACGTTTTTCTTTTTTGATGCAACCTGCAGTGAGATTATTACAAAAATTCATTTCAAAAAGCAAAGTGAAAAAGTAAAAAGTCTGCCACAAAAATGGTAGATGGTGTTGCTACCTGTAGCAGAAGAATATTAGCTATAGTAAAACACACACCCAAAGCACACTAAAAAATAGTGTACAATATTATCTGTTGTGCGTGCACATACAACAGGATACCAAGCATTTGTTTAAAAAGTTGTGGGGACATGCATGGTAGCTTGATTGAGAAAAAAAAGTGAACCCCTATGGCAGCAACCTAAAACCAGCTGCGAGAACATGGTAGATGGAATTCCAGCGTCCGGAAGAGGCATTGCATTATAATAAATAAAAATTATGGACAAACAACGTACAAATGTTGTAAGACGTAAACTTCATAAAAAAGTACACAGCCTACAAACTTATGAGAAAATATCATAAGCCTCGAAGCATTAGTTTGGAGGAAGAGAGTAACAAAAAAAGGAAGAAATTTGACCAGCTCAGAGAAATGAAGAGATCAGAAACGGAAATAGAGATGAAATAAATAAGAGAAACAAAAATAAAAGATACTCATGAACAGAGGGATTACTGGAGAGAACCGTATCAGTCGTTTGCCTGAGATAGTCTCCTTAACTGGAGATGTTAAGGGTATTCAGTAAATGTCTCTCCATGTTGGGTTTGGTTTAGCAAAACACTAGTGTTTAAAACAAGCTCACTGGAATGTTTCATTGACGGTCTCCGGACTCTCCAAGTGTTTTATTTTTTCCTATAAGAATTGTGTTTTCCACCATGTCCATAGTCATGATTGCCACAAGTGATATGGAAAAAGTGGCCATAGGGCATCATGAGAAGCCCCTGAAATCATAGCACTCTAACGACGTTTTGCAGTAAATCTGCTACACCATAGTGTCCTAGAGCCACCAGGTCCCCTATTTAACAACATCTATCTTGACCAATCACTCTCCACAGTATGAATAACCACATTTAATGTAAACTACATAATTACCATATCCAATACAAGAAGACAACAATTTATGTTGTAGAGAAATGCTACAAGCGCACTTATTTTGTAGTTTTTGACGCGTTATTTAATGACTCTCCTATAAATTTATAGTCTCTGATAAATTGCAACCAATAGTATAGCCTGTGATAGGAAAAGAGTGTTGCTAGCACTTCTCGTATGTTGTATTTGAACATATTACAACAAGTTCATTTCAAAAGCATACTTGCACTTAAACCCAGAACGAAATTCTCAACTCAACACAAGTCAGACAACAGTTTTGTCAATATCTATTTGGATAAACCTTTTCATAAGTACTTCAAATAGAAGAAAAAAAATAATAATAAATGAAATAAATTGCTCTATAAACCGAAATTAACTTATGCACAGGTCATAAATCAAAATTTGAAGTTAATATAAAAGAGTTTCTACAAATTAGATTATGCATCACCATTGAAAGGCTTTTCCCATTTGAAACACTGCCCCAGTTTATTTAAACATGCACTATCGAAAAGAGTGATTATTTACACCATACAGTTTATAGACACAATAAAGAAAATAACAATAGATTTTAATAGCAACTCATGACAAGCAGTGAAAACGGACACAATAGTTTGCTCGAAACATGAAGCGCAAGAGGAAAGGTACCTCAACAAGCTGATCAAAGTTTGACTTGAGCAGGTTGATTTTTCGGTCGCAGTAATCTTTTCCTTCATCCATAGTTTTCTGTTTCCGCATAACAATAACAATAGATGAGCAATTAACAAACTGCACAAAGCTCTCTCGAATTCGTAAAACCTAAATTAAATTAAATACACAAGCCCTAAATGCGACACATAAAACCTAAGTGCAACACATAAAACCTAAACGCGACACATAAAACCTAAATGCGTGAACGTATAAGCGTGAGGTTTGACCTCGATGAAGTATCCGGTGCCGACGTCGATCAAGACGTGGGTGGAGTCGTGGAGAGTGGCGGGGACGTAGAGGGAGGCGGTGAGGGGGACGAGGATTCGGTTGGCCGGAGGGCGCACGGCGAGGTCGTTGAGGGCGGAGGACGCGATCTCGAGGCGCGTGGTGGCGCCGCGAATGTTGTTGACTGTCTTGCAGAAGATTGACTTCCAGATCGGTTTGCTCTTTCACCGCCTTCAACTGCTCCACGCTCATCCTCTCCAAACCCATCGAACCACTCTTCCAAGAACCCATCGAACCAACACAAAACCCTCACAAAGCAATTTCTTCAATTCGATTCGATTTCGATCGCAATTCGCAACACTTCAACGGAACCCACACCCTAACAAACTCATCTTTCATTTCTATTGTTTGCTCTATAAACCCTGCATTCAATTTTCAATCCTTTCAAATTTTTGGTAAATATTGTTTATTTTTTGAACTCTTATTTTTAAATTATTAAATTAACCTTCATTTCTGTTTTGAATGTAAAATAAATACCTACTAACTTTTTTACAGTCTTAGTTGTTATTTAGTGTGATAAATAAAATCAGAGAAAAATTATAATAACTCTGATCTAGATAATTAAAAGTTGTTTCAATTGATAAAAACTATCATACTAGTAAAACTAAGCATCTTACTATTTTTAAATACGAATTAATTAGAAGTTAAATATAAATAAAATCTTTCAAAAAATATAAAAACTTTTCAATCATAACAACATTTTATTGAATTTTCTCTACATGTATAATTTAACATTCGTACCTTAAAGATCACCATTACTTATTCTTTACATGGTTTGGGATTACTTCTTATTCTTTACGTGGTTCAGGTTAAAATTTGTTAAGATAATTTTGTTCCCTTAACTGTCTTCTAGTTATTGTAAGCTTAATTAGATTTGTCATAAGTGTTTCTTTATAAAAATGTTTCAGATGAGGTTTTGTAAGGTTCACAAGACGAGAGATTAACATTCTGTGTTAAATTATATTTTTTCTTTCGTTTTCTCAAAGTCTTTATGTAAAAATAAAAGGTTAATGGATTGAATATAATATTTTAATAATAAATCATAAATCTAACAAAGACTATAAATTTACCCACGGTAGAGCATACATAATACTTATCCACGGTTGCCTCTTTACCTTAATTATTACGATATTTGATTTTTATAAAAAAATAATCGAGTAATATAATCAAAAGTATCCGGAATTATTTTCCTAAGCCTGATTTTTTTTTCTCTGGGTCAATGAACTGAATAAAAAGTTGATTCCTTTTGTCATTTGAAGTAATCTTTTTGACAATTGAAGTGGTGATTTCTAAATTTTCCTTTTTCACATCTCTAAAAAAATGACAGAAAAAGAAAGGAAGAGTGAGAAAATAGAAACTGGATCTGGATACGGCCCACAATACAGAACCCAAGTAAAAGGCCCTAAAAAATTGAATGTGGGTCCAGAATGAGTTTGCAAGTAAGTTCAAAAAGTCCATCATAAGAGGGTTTAAATATGGTCCCAAATCATAACATGGTTTTTAACTTGTTTCACCCCGACATTTAATTCCAGGGACCCATCAATTATTGGCACCTCACCCTTCTGTTTAACAATAATTAAGAAAACATGTTTCATCCTAAATTTCCAAACCCCACCAATAATCCATGCATACAAAAGTACAACAACATCAACTAAATCATCACTTCCCAACTCCGAGACAAATCCTTTCCTCAACTTAAATCTCTCTCTGTCTTTCTTTTTCTCCCATCACAATACAAATATTTTCACATTCCAATTAGATCCCACCAAATTCTTTCATCTTCATCATAAAATCATAAAACCTTCCTTCAATCTGACATGACTTATGAATAATTGAACCTCTTCAACTATATTGTTGATTCAAATTCTGTTCTTAACCATAAGTACTGTTCTTTTTTCATGTGCATGATAGATCATGTTCCACAAATCTTGTTTATGTTGTACTATTTGTTATGTACTAGTAAAGCCTGACATCATTAGTACACAACTGAAGTGGACATAATTATGTCAAATAATGTTAGCACAGCTATTAGAGAGCTAAGCTCATTAATAGATTCATTTTCTGTTCGTGTATATATATATAAAAAAAAAATCAATGATTTATCTGCTTTGACAAAGATATTATTTTTTTTTTTTATTATAGACTTGAACAACAGGGTAGATTTGTTATGCACCAAAAAAGTTGTCACGTGTTTTTGATTATTTCAAAACAAAGTATAAAACGATTATAAAGACTTGTTCTACTGCCATGTGTAATTTTTTTGATCAGAGATCCTCTGCAAGGCTGTAAAACTTTTCTCAGATAAAAAATTTCGCAGTTCTGCAATTTTTTTAGTTACACTACTAGTTTATAATGAAATTTTTTCAACCCCATTTATACATTTTTGGTGGAGAGATAAGTGAAGATCCCATTTTCAGAAATTCCATAGATGAATATCCCATTTTGAGAAATTCCACCTGACCTGGTCGTGCAGAAATGATTTTCTACTCTCAGCAACATGACCTAAACAGCTTATCAATATGTCAGGCATCTTATAAATCAAATTTAACTAGGTCCAATTTCATCCAAATCGTGCCTCAAATATGTCAGGCATCTCATAAATGAATTTTAAATTTGGAAGATGTCTGAAACAGAATCCCCAAATAAGTTTATGACAGCAGGAAGAGATGAATGGTTCAGGTGATCCTTTTGCCACTTCGACTAAGCTCACAGCATGGTGTTAAATTTGCATTTTGAGGCAGATAAGGCAGGGTGCAGAAGCACATGGTAGTTTGCAAGTGTGTGCCGATAAAAGTCAAAGACATAACAACCAGTTTAAATATGCCATTATTGAGATGCAACACATCAGCCAAATTTAAGTTTTTTTATGCCTATGTAGCAGTGTATCAGTAACAACCCCGGATTCACTGGTGCATGAAATGTACCAACACAACACCATGTTTTGTTTTCACCCTCGGTGAAAACATAAAAAACAGTGACCATTAGACCTACGTGAGTAGATCTTTATTTCAAGACTTGAATACAGGCTGTACCTAACCTTATCTTTCCTTAAATACAGAAATAGCCAGAGTACAAGTTCCCAGAAAGAGTACGTGGAAATTACAAAAACTGGCAGAGAACCAAAGATACTCAAACGAAATCAAACATGGTGGTCAGTGGGTTCACAACACCCAAATAAATTTGCTTCTGTAATAGTATATTATATAGCTATGTCACACCACATTCAGAGGAAAAAGAACAAAGAGGGGGCCAATTTTGCTGCAAACTTTAAGAACAGAAAGCACACTGAATCAAATAAGGATTCAAAATTGAAACGTCATGCAACAAAAGGAGTCGCTGAATACATGGAAACAATAATAAAGTGACAAGAGAAGGAAAGAGGTAAAGAAAGAAACAGATGGGTTTTTATTCACATCACTGGCACCCCCAAAACAATCCACTTACATACAAGAAAACATTATTCTCACGCTGATCAATCTAAGAAATGGCTAAGATTGAAAATAAAAAATCTCAAAAACAGAAGTCATAAGGAGTACAACCAGAGCTTTTTTCTTCTTCTTCTTCTTTTATCTTTCACACACCAGTCACCTCTGAAAACAACAAAGACCATCAAGGGGCGTGAAAGTAGAGGAGATAGAGACAGAGAGCATAACACTCACCAGCAGCTGCACCCATTTCACAACATTACCACCTTAAACTAACCTCAAAAACATGCCCCAAGAACACCCCAGAGACATGATTTCTCATCCTTAACCCATGTTGGAATGAAAAGTAGGGTACTCCAACAATCTGGGAGTGACGGCTGAATTTTGGAAACACAATCTACTCACCTCACGAACAAGCTTGCAAGCACTGATAAATACCTCAACTGCAACAACCACCAATCAGTCAAACTCAACCCACTGTGTAAGTGAAACAGAAGCAACAATCTTCTTCAACTCTCCACCACCACAACAACATTACAAATTCATAGGAATCAATTTCTCAGCATCAAAATTCCACAAAGAAGATTATCACTTCATCATCACATTCTCATTTCCCCCACTCTCCTCCAACAAAAGCCCCAGAATCTAAAACAATTATCCAACTTTCTTAGAACCTAGTTAATTTTCCAAACCAGGAGCAGGAAGTAAAATAAAACCCTAAAACTGAATAATTTCTTAATCGATGGACTTCTCCACTCAAGACTAAGAAAAAACCTAACCCTAAGAATCTCCTGCTTCCCCACACACAACAAAGCAACAGCCACAACACAAGATTATATATATACCAAAAAAACACCACCACCTTCCTCCACCATCCACCACCACCACCACCGGTACCCAATCAGCGATGCTCGTCATCTCTCCGACCAGAATTCCCAGGTCCGCCGGACAACGAAGCCAGCAAATTCAGATGTCCCGGAAGGTAATTCCCCACCCTAGCCGCCGACGCTTCTCCGATGGCCTGCTGCTGCTGACGCTGGTGATGAGCAAAGAGCGACGCCTGCTGCTGCGACACCGACACGGCGGCGGGCTGCACGACCATTTCCGGAGCCGCGGCAAAGCTCCAAATTTGTCCGAAATCGGGGCGAGCAGGGAGGGCCCACAGCCCGGGCGGGGTCGAGGGGCCCACGAGGGAGGGCCCCACGGAAACGGCGTCGTCCTTAGAAGTGTCATCGTCGGTGCGTATGCGCTTGCCGAGGATGAAGGGCGTGGGGGCCAGAAGCTGCGGCTTGTGGTCGGAAGCAGATGAAGGCGAGGACAGCGACGCGGAGTTGGCGGCGCGTACGGAGAGCGACACGGAGGAGAAACTCGCGGGCGTGGTGCCGGTGCCGGTGGCGGCGATGATAGACGGCTCGGCCTGGCGGAGGAGCCACTCGATAGTCTGGCCGTCGGACTTGTGGCCGAGCTCGCGCGTGAGCTGGAATACACGTGCCGCGCAGATGATGGGCATTCGTATGCGGCGGCCGCGGCCGTCCACCTTGCTGTGTCGGTCCTTGGACGGCGGCTTCTTGACGGCCAACGCCTGCGGCTGCTGGCGTTGCGGGTCAATGATTGAGGCGTTCGTAACGCCGTTAGTGTTGCCGTCAGATGTTGACATGTGTGGGTGTGAATAGTATTGGTTGGGAGTGAGAATGAGAATGAAAATGAAAATGAAGATGAGATTATAGTGAGTGTGTTTGAATGAAAGAGTTGAAGAAAGAAAAAAAAGAGTGACCAAACGCAAAGAAGCAAGCGAGCAAGCAGGGGAACAGGGCTCTAATCATTGAGCGGCAGCAGCTGGTGGAGACAGGAGGAGGGCACATGGGTACTGGGCCCCACCACTCCTCTTTCCCACGCGCCTTCCCTCACGCGTCCCTTTTACCCCTCAACCAGAGGGTACCCTACCCAGAGAAATAGGACGCCATGGGACCCACTTGCCTTTCATTTTCATACTCTTTACTTTAGTTTTTAGTTTTATTACTCTCTAACAATATTCACAAACACATACAAATCTTTTGATATTCACTTTCCTTATTAAATAACGACTAAGTAGTGAAATCATTTACATTCGCTACTTTCCCTTTCAGAGTCGAAGTTTCGGGTAATCTCCAGCTAGCTGTTATATCTTCCTTGTCCAATCGAATTTCGCCACGTGGCGTTCGTACCGAGATATATCCAAATTATTATTTTCAGCATTAATTGTTTAATATTCGCCGTGAAACATGCTTTGCTAATTTTTCCTCTCGGTTTGGGCTTTTATGCCCAGGCCCTGATGACTGAATGGGCCGCGAAACCCAAAGAATTTTTTTCTCGGAAAAAGTGAGTTTTAATGAGCATTATTAGCTTGCATGAATAATCTTGCGTTAAGATTATGATGATGATTGATTCATTGGAAAGTGTTTTGAGGCAATTGAAGAAAATTGTGGGGTACTTTCCTTTTCCAGCTTGCAAAACTCAAAATGGAACCTATACTATTTTAGTCACACACCAATGGGGACATAAGAAAAACTTAGGACCCATCCCTTCCTAATTAATATATAATCAAATATACTTTACAAACATTAATGTTATTAGTTCTAATTTATTATAAGCCATAAATTTTATATTGTTAATTAACCTTTATTTTGATTTTATATTTTTTTAATAATTTTGAACATATAATAAAATGTGACAAAAAATGCATGTTATAAATATACTGTTAATACTTCTCATAATGTTCATAAATCAAGAAATGTTTACTGAGTAATGTTTGAAATTCATATAATAGAATTTAAAAGTATGTGCTCACACAGAGACAGTGATGGTCGAACCAAAAATAACTTTAAAACGTTTTATATCACATTAAGTGCTTTTGCCGTAACAAATACCATTAGAATTTGTAGAAGATTTATTTTATGATTAAATATTACATTTTTATAAATCACATTTTGACGGAAATTTTTTAAGGACATTTCATAATAAAAATTTGAAATTAAACTTATATAAGAAATTGACACATTCTTTAATCTAAAATTTTAAAATAATATGCTTATAATTTTTTATATATTATTAAACTTTCTTATATCTATTCAATATAAAATTTAAACTTACATTTTAATTTTTAACGATGGCAAAATACCATTTGATCCCATGTTAAACTATGCAATCTTTCCATAAGCTATAAATCCAAGTCTCATTAAAAGGTTATCAGCTTATATTCTCTCATTCACATTGTTGATATAGTTTGAGAGCAACAAAAGTTAGAGGTTCTTTACTATGATAATTTTTTACTACGACTATTTCAAATATTTTAATTGGTTGCATTTTAACCTTTTTCTTATCTTATTATTGTATCAAATTAATCCAATGAGAAAAAAAAACTTATTATTCTTTTATTACCATGTTTGATACCGACACATCACTATATTTGTAAGAAGATTAATTAAGTATAATTCTACAATTTATAAACTATAAATTGAATAAAAGAAAACAAATATCAATGGTTATATTATATTACTAAGAAATCATAAAGTTACGAATCAATTTGTTATCAGACTTATTTTTTAAGCGTTTTCGAAATAAACAATTTTAAAACATAAATGAGATTGAAAATTTTATATGGACGTAAAATTTATTTCATCCTTCTGTTAGTTTAAAAAAATACAAACAAAGTGACCTGTATTATAGATGATTAATTTAGTACAATTTTAGAACGGTCTGTGTTAATACATTTATCTTCAAGACTGTTTTAATAATTCTCAAATTGTTTTAAATTCTTCTTTATTTTATTAATTTTTTCCCATAATTTTTTCTACTTCCATGGAGAACTGAACATGTTAGTAATGGTGCAGATTGGAAATGATAATAAGTAATCTTACTCCTTTTCACAATTTGGAGAGAATTGCTCACATTTGATGATGAGTAATGGAGACTAAGTATTAAGTCAAAATATGAATTTTAGCATAACGTAGAAAGAAAGAACTTTATCTAAAAGAAGTGTTTGTAGAAATGAATGTGAGATTCTTCGAATATTTATGTTGTGACATTCTTACAAGTCAGAAAAAAATCTACAACCCACAATGTAAAACATAGTTCTTGAATTTTTTACGTGTAATTCTTAAAATGTCCAACTTGCTTTTGTGGGAATATAATGATGGATGAAAAATGTTTGGTTAGATAAGAAAATTGAGAGTAGTGTTGTTTTATTGAGGTAAAAGTTTAAGTTTTGTGAACTTTCTAGAATCATGCTAATGTACATCAAACATCATGCAAACTACTATTCAGCACACCTAGGGTTGGTGGGTAACAAAGAAAAAAAAAAAGGGAAAGAAACACAATCCGATTAGAATTAGAATCGTATATTATGATGATTGGATAAGTACTCCTTTGTTTGATTTTGTTGTTTTAGATGATTGGCTAATTGGTAGTAGACTAGGCATCTTTATATAATCTTGATACTGATAGTCACTTCTTGGTCAAACTACACTTATGCTTCACATTCAAATGTTCACACGGAAACACAAATACTCACTATTCTTTTTTAATAATTTCAATTATTAAATTAATAAAAATAATAAATATATTCAACTTCTAGGTTAATATTTTTTCACCCCTATTCAACTCAGGTTGGAAAGTTGATAAATAAAAATCCTCTCAAATTAATGACTTTAATATGAGTCTACGTTTTCATAACTCAGTTAAGTGTTATTCTGATTAACAGAACACACACAATTATGATTCACCATACGAGATTTGTCCTTTGAGGGTATAAAAACAGTAGAGGATTTTAAGGAAATCTGTTTAAATTGTAAAGAATTAACAAATAGTGAAACAAAGAAGGCATGATATTAAATTAAAACAAATTCAATATCTAGTGCACACGGACATATATTCCATATCTTAAATAGCTATTTTCGTGCGCTGTCTATTGCCTTTTCCGTGATATAGTCACACAAATAGCTAAATTATTGATATTAATATATACATAATGTGTTTCCTAACCACTACGATTTTTGTTTTTTGGTGAAAGCAACTCAAAAGGAGCGATTGATAATTATGCCAAGGATTTGATCCACCCTTTTTTGATTTCTATACTCCCACTTCTCTGCTTGAAATGATGGAACATTCCATGCTAGCACATTAAAATATTGGATCATAATCCTATTTCTATATTTTTTATATTCACACAAGGAATCTACTCACACCTTGTAAACAACATTTTTAATAACAGACCATTCAACACTTAATAATCAAAAGAAAAAAAAAACTGTATCTGCTACAATACAGCCCCAGTATGTAACATGTAAAAGGGATTAAACATAATTTTTCATTTTAATGAGATTGATGACATCACTTATATTTAATGTCATCTTATGATATTAATAACACTTTTCCGACATCTATGTACTCCGAGTGTTGTGGTCGATTAGGTTTATGATAATGGACAAACGCTGGCCTTTCTTTTGTTAGTGGCCAGCTTTAAACAAATATGTAGCTCGTTACATATTTATGAAATTGGTGAAACTAAGTCAAGATTGACGGCAGGAACCATACGTACGGAGAAAAAAAAATGGAAATTGAAGGTCACCACTGGCAGAATCTACAGTACACGAAAATTGGCTCAAGATTGTCAAAGTCACCTGCATTGGGTTGGTGGTGAAGACTTCGGATAGATTACAATGTCAGAAGTTCAAACCTCACTGTTGCAAGGGAAAAAAAAAAGACCAGCACACACACATTGATGTCACCTCAGAAATAAACATTGACTTAGTAGTGAAGTGTTGTGACTTTTGAAAAACATTTACATACATTGATTTTATAAACTGTTGCTTGATATGGAGCTCTAATTGTATAAGTTGCCTATTATGAGCTAATGAAACAGTATTCGAAGCTTTTCCATCATCGGAATCGTCCGTGACAATAAAAATGAAAAACAAAAATAGTAGCAAAAGTAAATAGAAAATTGACATGGTATTGAAAAAAATTCAAGAGATACTGTCAAACAGGATATCTCCAAAGGTCCACGGTTTTAGCCACAAATATAGTTTCTTCTTCTTCCTCCTGTGACGGTTACCTAGAGTATGCTTAGTAGGAATTATGCCTTCGTGGATGTAAAGCATGGAGATACTTAGATAAACTAGTTCTGAGTTGGAATTTTGTTAGTGAGATTCAGAGAAGGCCACTTCTGAGCAGTTACATCTAAATCAGTCAGGATTCACTCGGGAGAACATTGTAGAAATGATAAATCTCATCTTGATCAATGACACCAACCTCTGTCGAGCAAACAGAACAGCAAACTTCCTTGAATGTTTCAATGTTAGTTGAATCAGTGTCATGTCTATCAAATCTTTCACTCCCTCTATTTCTTTTTCTTGACCTTGAAGTATTTTGCTTCATAACCTTGTCATTCCCAATTTTGCAGTTTGCAACAAATACTGCCCTGTATTGGGTCAGATATTTTTCATGCCTGCAAGAAACTAAATAAAGTCAGTCATACAAATTCATACGTCACAACCGACAGGCTAGTCAAACCAGTTACGAACAAATATTCCAATGAACAAAAACCAGCACTTATTTACTTTATTTCAATGGAAAATGTCTCAAATAGCATACATAAAAACAAGGACTGCAGAAACTCTTGGCTTGTCTAGAATACCTCTGACCGCTTTTCAATTTTCAATCAGTTAATAATGCATTGAAGATATTATTTACTTGGATAGGATACCTATTAATAAGATTGTTCTAAAGCAAACTCTAATTTTTGTGTCCTTTCTAATGAAAAGGCATTCCCTCTGTTTAGAAATCCAGTAGCATGAGTATCAAGATGTGTACAGAGCAATTTTGAAAAATGTTTACAGCAAAGCAATATATTAGTTTCTTGTCTTTATCAGCATCGGATATTTTCTTCTTCCACTCCTCTCCTTACGGGAAGAAAAATTTCTGTACCCTAAATGATCATTATTGCTAAAAGGCATGTATAATTGTTCTCGTTGTCTCCAATTATCACACAACAAAAGCGTGCTTTTATAAGGTTTACTGCACTTCATACTATTTATCATATAAAGAACCTCCGAGTCCATTTGCAGACACCAGTAATGATGTAAACAATGGTGAGGAATAGCTTGTTGATTATGAAGAAGAGGAGTAAAAAAGAATAAATACAAGAACCATAACAAAGAAGAATAAAAAAGAAGATTCCAAGCGAGATTCTAAGGAACATAGCGAGATTCTAAGGAAGATAGCGAGATTCTAAGGAAGATTCACAAGAAGCTGAAAGAAATAGAAGAGACAAGAAAGCTCTCAAATCTTGTAAACTCTTAGATCATAGAACATTCCTTGATTCTCTTGAAATATTTTCCAATCCAAGAGTCACCAAAGAATTATGTTAGAGGAAATTTATAAGTTAGGAAAGTCACAAGAAAAGTTATTAACCATCAAGTCACTTTCATGAGTGCAATTATTATGATTGTCACTACTTCACATAGCTTTCAACTAACCCATGCCTCGCATCTGCTTCTTGAAAGTGTAATGATAAGCTTTTCCTTAATTTTATGGGCTATCATGTGCCTTTTCCCTAATTTTAAGGGGCCACCTATGTTAATTAGGAGTTAATTAAGTGTTAATCATAGGATTAGTTGAGTTAATTTTAGCTTAAGTAGTCTTATTTGCATTTGAGTTTCCTAATGTTTCTAAACACATGAAAGATTCCTTTTCCTCTTCAAAATCGTGCCATGCTCCTTATAAAAGAGAGTCAACTCCTATTGTAAACTCACTTTTGAAGATTGAACGAAGTTCTCCTTGTGAATTCATTTTGAAAGTCTTAAAGAGTTCTTTACTATTGTCTTGTTTTTTCTCTTGAGAAGTTTTTCCAAGTGACGAATCTTCCTGCACTTACATTTTCTAGTCCTTAATCCATTTTCTATTTTCTTTTGCAAAAAGGTTCTTGTTTTTCATGGGTTTTTGATGAGTTACGATTTGAATCACCATGGGACATGCTTCCACAAGCTTCTTCTTCTCCAATACCTCTTGAGTTGATCCAGATCCTTTCAACCTTCTAAGGTTTACATAAAGGAATAAATAATTGCTTTGGGTGAAAATAAATCACTTGTTCAATCTACCAATATAGTAATTCCTTATGCCAAATTAAAATGTTAGTTTAAGTAAAAATAATACATATGGCCATGCATGCAACACAGTAACTCAACCGTGTACCTCTGACATTCTAGGCAGAGTGTGGTGAAGCAAGCAGGGCAGCTAAGCACAGCATCAGAGACACGTCCTTGTCTCTTTTTATGAATCCACTGTTCATTCTTATCATCAAGATCTGGGTCATAAAACTCTGGTTTGGTTGTGTAGTCTATTTCGTCATCATCAGAAACTGGTATTTAAATTAAATAAAGAAAAATTATATGGTTAGCTTAATGCTGGATCACATGTTGCAAATGCTGCTGGGACTTCATTATAGTAAAGAAAGGATAACTTTCCAGCTTTAATCTACCAGAAGAATGATTATAATGACAGCATTGAGGTCTAAACCTATTGCATCGAGCAAGCATACACATTGGAAACTACCGCTCAACCCCAGTGGCTCATAGAACACATTTTTAAACCAAAGAATAAACTACACCAGCAAATGCAACATGTACAAACATCATGCAATTTATTGGGGATAAAAGAATTCAAATAAAGGCATACCAATTGCAAAATATGTGTAGATTCAATCTCTACTATCTTTCTTCAACTACAATCATTCTAATATTCAAAACAGTAAGCGAATTACAGTGCCAAATGAGAGATTCCGATTCTATTTGAAAGGTATTCCATAAGCATAACTGCGTTCACCACAATTTGAAGAAAACCACTTTTTAGGGCAAAGTATCTTCTTCTAATCCCGAGTCTCACCAACACAATAGGGTTAACTTATCAGTGATACTCCTCACTAAACAAGAAAACATCTAGCTAAACTACAAGGTAAACAGTGATCGTGTCGTGTCGTGTCATGAGTAAAAAGTCATTGCAAGCAAGTGTGTGGTCTTCAATCACAGAAATTTCATAACACGTCTCATCAAATTTCAATACGAGCATCAAGGTTGGGTAAAACTAGCGATAAGTGTTAAACAAATAATGTGTTTATTTGACATTGAACCCGTAAACTAAACCTATTCTGATGAAATGAACACATATAATTATTAAAATTAAAAAAATCGGAAGTCCTCAATTGATAATTATGAACTCCAACGTTTGCATTTTGAGTTGGAAATGAAAAAGGAAAAGCAGCAAAACGTTAAGATGGCGAAATTCGTTACCAGTTTGTTGAGAATTGGTGGGTGAATGGGTGACAGTGTTGTCTCTTACGCCATCACCTTCTTCCATCTTTCTCTTACCAAACTCTATCCAAATATTCAACACACAGAAACCAATTGAACCCACCTCAGTATTTTCTTTTTCTTTCTAAAGCCCAAAACGATTGGGCTTTGGCTCTTTGCATTCACGTTTTATTTTGGCTGATATATATTTTTAAAGAAATGAAAATTAGTTTTGAGAGATAAAGGTTAATAATATCATATAAGGGGTGGTGGCGCAGTTGGCTAGCGCGTAGGTCTCATAGCTTCTGAGTTATCCTGAGGTCGAGAGTTCGAGCCTCTCTCACCCCA
>Ga0099825_1005346_pt1 | contig 16494 bp, 10 predicted proteins | sample SiratroredBW_FD_76838 | JGI IMG/M metagenome (GOLD analysis project Ga0099825, IMG submission 76838) | Root nodule microbial communities of legume samples collected from California, USA - Siratro red BW | ecosystem: Host-associated > Plants > Roots > Nodule | place: USA: California | collected...
CCTCTCCTCTTTTTTTTTTTTTTTTTTTTTTTTTTTTTTTTTTTTTTTTTTTTTTTTTTTTTTTTTTTTTTTTTTTTTTTTTTTTTTTTTTTTTTTTGTTGTTGTTCCTCAATTTCATCCTTCTTTTTCATTCCCTTTCTACTTTAGTTTTAACTTGAGTATGCGTAAAACAGTAGTAAGTATGTAATAAAGAAAACCAGCAAGCACACCCCGGGTTATATCCGTTTCCTTTACCCATGGATAAGGCGTCAATGGTTCGGTTGCTTCCAGAAGAACCTCTAATGGAATCCTTGGCCCTGATCGCTCCATAGGTTCTGTGAAATGATAGTAGCTCTCCGGGTCCGGACAGTAATCCTGTAAATTTTTTACAAAAAGGAAGAGCCCTTTGATTATATACTTCAAATGACAAAATATTGCCATCATTCATTAAATGCAGTGATGCTGCTTACCAGATCTGCATGCATCTTTCTCACGAAGGATTTGAATATTTCGAAGTTTTTCTGCTTCATTAACTCTTCTGATAAACGGAGGTATGTCACGCCATACATTTTTAGTCTTGGACAGCCAAATTTGCTAATACCGTTCGGTCTAGCATTTAGAAGGATTTGGTCGTAAGCTTCACGGTCATATCTTGCAAGTGCATTTTCCCCTGCAACTTCAAGGTTCTCCATCCAGCCACCACTAAGAACCTGGGAGAATGAATGCGCTGAATAAAACTATGACGAAAAGATCATAAAATGGTGGATTAAAAGAAAGCATATGCATTAATCATTTCTCTTTGCTATTTCATAATAAGAATTCACGTCCTACGTTTTATGCATGTAATACCAACTGGAACAATCAGACACATTATAGCGAATATTTACTCTCTCTATACACACAGACACAACTTGTGAAAAGAAATGCATAAAGAATTATTTTGGTTGGTCTGAAAAGCTAGGCTCAGTTTCCGACTGAGGCTAGATTCTCATGCCATGAGCTCAAAAGGGATTATATATTTAGTTTGTCAGAAGGGCCACGTCAGGACTTACACCTTTTTTATAAACAAAATTTTGTCAAGAAAGAAAAAGTAAAGATGAAAATTGCATTTTCTTAAAAGCTGAATTTGAAGTGTCAGGAAGCTTTAAAGAGGAGGTTGGGTCGATTTTCGCGGAGAATGAGCATGAAGGGAAAATATTCATCAAGGAAATTCTCCTTGATGGCTTCCTCTTGGGTCTTGTTAAATTTTCCTGCAATTCCAGTCTTCACTCCAAGTATGATAACCCTGTTGAGAGGGATTTTTTTTCTCCCATAAGGTTCCATCACCACTTCCGTTATTTATATTCTAATAATTTATGGACGTTAAGAATCAGAACTATACAGTGACAAAGGTAACGTCATTTCTTTTGTGTTTAATGACAACCATCAAAATAATTTAACTTAAGGAATAATAATAATAATTATTAACATCCATTATTCAAAATCGTACATCACTATGTCAACCTAATATCTTCCAAGGTTCATTACTTATCAAGCTTGATGAAAAATTCAGAAAACGTCCAAATTAGTTACTATTAATTACACATGGTAAGCAACTGGTATATTTGATTAATTTTCTTTAAGAATCACAAATAGACATCTCATGATTTTGTGGAGAAGGAATAAGATTGGGATTAAAGTTGAAATAAATTACCTGCTTGACAAGTTCCTCGGCTCCACTTTTGGCCTCAACTGGTTGCTCACTATTTCTCATCTCAAGACATGTAAAATTCAAAATAGCTTTGTGTCGGGAAAGCATCCTTGCTATGGGTCTGTATCCATCCCTTTGACATAAGTTGTAATATCCTGCAGTAAGCTCTGCAGCATGGCTTTCTGTTTTATACCACCAGTGGATTCCAGCAACCTGTTTCATAAGAAAATGTCAGGTAATTCACGCAAAAAACGAACTTGCTAATTTATTATATTCATTCAAAGAAGTTACTTTTGCTGCTAATTTCACTTTGCAACCAAGGAATACATTGTTGGCTTCATCCAAGATATCATCAGCATGGGTCAACAACTTGTTGGAATACCATGTCAGAAAAAATTTGCCTTTCTCGGTTTGATAAGTTCCCCCTGATTTGAAAAATTTTGTAGATTCCGGTTTATCGTTAGATTTCCCAGCATTATAATATGGCAGCTTCCACCCACGATGGCCTGCCTTTGCTGCAGCCTCTTTGAAATCAGCTTGAAGATATTTGTCATAGCACTGCAAGATTTTAAACATATTCAAATAAGTTTGAACGGGGATGACTTGTTAGTTATTATTGATGTTATTACTTATGTATCTAATGTATTTTAGAACTACACACAAATAGCTTCATCAGAAAACTCCAAACTCACCTGAAATTCTCCAATACCAGGAAATACCCACCCCAGATTTTGTGTATAAGAGGGATATCTGAGTTCTCCTGCAGGGCCAAGTCCTACTTCAATGTCTATTATGAGCTGAGATTCAAGAAAATCTTGCATATTATCTCTGAAGCTCCTCATGTAGTCTCTATAGAGCTGTATGAAAACAAGAAACAATCAATTTAACATCAAGAAGCAAAAATATTACCAATTGGTTACCAAAAAAAATCCACATTTCCTTCTGGCTTTATTTTGTATTAGGCTTTTTTCAATTCATGATAAAGTCCCAAAATGGCTAAATGGTCGTGCATGCGATAAGTTATATAGGAATAGTGACAAAACTTGGTAAAATTAGATGTTTAAGGAACGCGAAGAATTTATAAACAACAAGAATACATGAAATACGAGGAAGTTGACCTCAATTGGACTCCGTCCATGAAACAAACGTTTGTGGTCCACGCCGAGGGATAAACATTCCTCATTCCTGATACCTCTGTTGCTGGTGTAAAAGATATCCGGGTTTGCTTTTCCAACTTCAAGGACCCATTTAGGCAGTGAGATGGAAACAGAATCTCCTACATTCCCCCCGCATTGGTGGAATGACATTATAACTTGTAGCTTCAATTTGCAGTTTTGAACCAATTGAAACAAGGTCCTATAAGCGGACCAATCATATTGCCGAGGCCCCTTGGATTCTACTATACCCCACCATACATCAACCATAACCCCATCAACACCTGCTGCGTGAAGCTTCTTGAGTTGGTTCTCTAATCGCCCTCTGTCTTCCAAGACATTTTCTTTTGTAACAACTCCCAACTGAAAGCAACAACCATCACATTTTTAAAATGGAAGACAACAATTTGCTAAGTGGCACAGGCGTGTAGAAAGAAATTTAACGTTCTATGACTTACTGGGAGCATCACAAATACTGGTACATAATTTGCCAGCATTGTATCTTCGGAAACTGTCTGAAATTGTACCTGCAATTTATGAGCAGAGTTTATAGATTACTATAATATTTTGATGAAATTGGAAACCTTACATGTTTTTCATCAATTGATATGTTAGCTATATATGGTTGCACTATAAATTCAATAATATTATTAAACATATTTTTTTAACAAAAGTCTTAAAAAAAGGATTATTTGCATATGTATTCTAAATTTAAATTTAATAGTATTTTCTACGAATATAGACTAACTTTTGTCAAATTTTAATATAATATTCACCAACATATATTTTTAAAATTAAAAAATAATTAAAAGTATTTATGTGCATTATAAAATATGTAGATTATAAAATTACAAATACGGGGCCAGTAGACTAATATTCATCAATATAAGACACAATTTTCATCAAGATGCACAAGAAAGTAATACAGTCTGGGATTATTTAATATCATTTTAAACTTTTGGTTGTGTTAGGTAAAACATATACTACCACACAGTAAATATTGATTACTGAGTGAATCAGTCAACATCCTTCTTATTCCCATTTTATTTTTATTATTATAATAACATTGTGGACATATTCTCCCGTTGTTTGAGAGGTTGTGCTTTCAGGGTTCCTGATAGCAAGGGATTCGTGGCAAACATCTGAAAGTGGGGACCACTGAAATAGTTTTCACTCAGCTACGATACAAAATACAAAGCAAGAGTGGCATTATTGTGAATCCCATTAATCCATGTTATATGAAAATTTGTTTGGTCACAAGAAAATGCAAAAAGATAAAGAAATTATTGTAATATTGAAGAATGTATAAACGCAAAAATGAAAATGAAAATGAATAAAGAGAAAGAAGAACACGTGCAGGGATGATGAACGGTTAAAAAGTTTCAGGACGCGAATCGGAAGAAATGGTTACCTTGGATTGAGAAGCCGAAGCTTGCAACGGCAGTGCAAGAGGTGGTAGTTTCTTGAGGTGGCCAGGATCCAATTTGAAGCCATAGGTGGCGCTTTGCTTCCTTGCTCTCTCCACACGTATAGCTTCACCTGACACTCTTTCGTGCTGGAAACTATACCTTTCTTGGAACTGAAGCGTCATTCTTGTCGCCATGTTGCGCTGTGCTGCACACACCAAGTCTTCCATGTGCGTGATTCGAGATTAGCAGTTCTTGATACAGAATGCATGAACCATGCAATCAAAGAATCTAGCTCTCTATGTAAGGGATTTTGATTTGAATCTTCTTATATGTGTATTTAAAGGCGCTAATTAATGGATGAGGGGCTCTTCCTTCTTGGACCGATCATCAAAGATAGAGAGCGCTTATGGACCGTCAGTGTCAATTTCTTTCTTCAGAGTTGTTCATCTGCTCCTTAATTGGGCTTTATAAGAAATTATCTTCTACTTCTAATTGTAATTGGGCCTCACTCTAAGACCCATCATTAATTAGTAATTTCTGATATTACAAATAGTTAAAAGAAATAATGGTTAGGAGCAGGCAATGTAAAACTAATTTATACCATTAAAACCTGGTATATTTTCTAAAATATTAAAAAAATTAAAACATATTACAGATTTTTACTCTCTTCATTGATCTTCACGGCTGCGAATGAATGTTCCCATCGGTATTGCATTCTTCACCAACCACATTCCCAAACCCCAATTTCAATTCACCAAGCCCTCCTCCTCCTTTCGATAGCGACCCGTATTCGCCGGCGCCACCTCCGTCGGACGAAACTGCCCCTCCAAATCCTCCAAGTGTGGCGGCGCCACCTGTTAATACAGCTACACCAGGGTCGGCGTTGGTGACCCCAGGTCCTGTGCATGCTACTGTGTAGCTATCTATCTGCATTTTGCAATTGCGCGATTGTGATCACAACTCGTTCTTAGACAGCTACTGTGTAGCTATCTAAAAATCATTTTTTTAGATTTTTTTTTTACCAAAATAAACTAAATAAAAAAATCCAATAGACCCTTCACATTTTATTTTCCACACTATACCGGTTTAATGTGAAAGTTTAGGATTCCACTTTCCTTTTTTTTGTAATGTTTTAAAAATATTTTTTTAAACAAATAATCTGTAATAAAAATATAATTTAATTTTATTATAGATTATTTTTTAACTATCATTTTATTAATTGATGTTATACATTTTTTGAATTATAATTTCTCAATCCATTATAATTCATCTTAATAATATATTTATGTTATATGAAAAATCCTGTAAGTAAAGAAGTCTAGTTTAAAAGATAAAGTGTGCGAAATGTATATGATAAATTATTTTTTATGTTTTATTTTGGTAAAAAATATATATGTATATATTTTTGTAATGTGGCCTACGATACAAATTGGTCCCTGACATATCTGCATTGATTTTGAATGATGACAGTCGGTGAAGTTAACTTTTGGGCCTTTCTCTGGTTCAATCTGTGTTCACCGCTGCCATGATTAATTACCATGTTCTTCTTGTTATTGTTGCAAGCTGTGATATTAGTTGGCAACAGTAACAAACAATCTAATAAGTGGAGGCATGGTTTGATCTCCATTATCTTATAGCAGTATTTCTTTTAAATTCTCCTCGGGAATCGGGCTCCTCCCAAGATGGATATGGTGACTCTAACCATAGATAAAACAATAATGTTTTAAGTTATTTAATGGACTTTTGAGCTAGTGAGGTGTAGATCACTTCAACCAGAGTGTAAAACTGGATTGGATTTGGATGGGTCCAAAATTTGGTTGGATTTAGAATTTATCAGTCCTATATAATTTTACGTATATCAATTAATCAATTGTCAATTTTATCTTACTTAAAAATAAAAGAAAATACAAAATTATTTTGTATCTAAATTGAGGTCTCTTTCTCGTATCAAAAATTCTTATCTCCACTAAGACTTCCACATAGTCCTAATTAGAATAGAAGTTTTTCTTTTATACGGTTTGAAGTTATTTTTTCATTATATCTAGTGTTAGGAATTCTACGTTTAATGTGAAAGATAAATAAAATGAGAAGAAAAATAATCATAAGATTTTAGATTAAAAGTGAATTTTTGATTAAAAAGTGAATTTTGGATTAAAAAGTGATGTAATGACTTATATATATAAATTGTCTCATAATTTGACTTTTTATTTCATTCACGTATGTGAAGTTAGGTATTAATTTTTTTTATGTTCATTTAAAAGATCAAACAATTAGAATGGTTTGTAAAAAGTGTTATATGAATAAAGAATTAGTAGATATAATATTTTTAACATAAAGAAAGAATTTATAATATCTGAAGACTCAATTAAGAAAAAGATAATAAGAAATTTAAACATAAAATTATAAATTATACATTAAACGAAGATGAGTGAGATGAATAATAAAAAAAAACAAAAAAACTTAATGTATTAAAAATTTTGATTAAAAAAAATGTCAAATCTATTATAAATGAGTTAATTCATTACTGGAGACTCATCTCATTCATATTTTTCAAATTAAATAATAATATGTTGATTTTTTTTACAAAATTTAGTTAAATCAAGATTCATCTTTTTAAAATTATAAAAAATTTTGATATTTGTCAAATTAAATTGAAGTATAGTTAAATATAAGAAATATATATTAGTACAATCATAAATTCTGTCAATCTTCTCATTTATAGTATAAGAAAATTTAACATAGTTATAGCTTTCTTAAATTTTAAACTTATAAGAAAAGGATAATAATAGTTATGTAAAATAAGTTATGTAAACATTAAACCCTAAACTCTAAAATTTTGATTCAACATTAAAAGAAGTCTTAGTAATAACAAATAGTATTATAAATATGTCTTAGTTAATAGAAAACTTTAATATAATAATTAAGTGAACTTTTACTTATTAAACCAACCAAAATTCTCAAAACATTTAGTTTATACTCACTAGTTGTTTGAAAATATATTAATTTCATTGTTATTATTTTTAACCCATCATCTTTCATTGTGAATTGAGGCTTCACTGGGATAAATTGAGATTAAGTTCTTATATGTTCTTTTGAGCATTACTCACCTCTTTTATCTAATATATTTTACTTATATAAATATACCATTATTTCAACCTCTTCTCACCATACCATTTAAAACTATAAATTATGCACCTTTAAATTTTTTCAATGAAGACATTAGTAATAAAACATTTAATAGAAATCATTCACTTATAATAACATATAATCTCATAAAATTTATAATATTTTTTTTATAATCAATGAATCCCAAGTAAATGGTTCTCATAAATAGAGGAATATATTTCTTTAAAGATTTAACTTAAACTTAATTATCATCAAGTATATATATAAAGAAGTTATAAGTGTAAAAATGTAAGTATATATTATTTTTCAAATTTTTACAATGTTCTAATATAATACCCTCAACTATGCAAAATTTGAAATATTGGGTAAAAAAACTGGAAGTGTACATGTAACAAATGCAAACACAAATTCAAAGACAAAAAAAAAAAATATTTACCAGTTACAAGGGAAAACTAGAGAAAAAGAACAAAGGAGGAGAAAGGGAGTCCGAATGCGAAAATTTAAGCTTTTCTTTTTAACCCTGGAAAGATTTTTTATTTTTTATTATTTTTTCCCACAGTATTTAATTTAGCAATAATATAAGCAATCTACTATAAATTAAAGTAGGAGTAGTGTAATAGAAATTTGTATGGTCTTTAATCTCTGATTTAAGTTATTAATTTCTATAATGATATTTTTATACACATCACGTCATGGCAATTAACAGCATGTTTCAAGCCATTAGGAAAGGGCTAGTTGTATTTTATTAAGCATCCAAAGAGCCTGGATGAGCACAACAATGAAAAATAGCACATTATACTAACACCAATGACCTAATCACTATTATCATATTATCATTACTATTAATAGGGTTAATACGTTAATTAATTAATATGCTGATTTCTAGAAACATCACCACACCTTTTCTATCAAACCCTAATTAAATACTCCACCGTCCCTAAAAACGACGGCTCCTACGATAAGATCTGGCTATTTTAAAATAGGCAAAGATGGTAAATTAAGTGATATTACTTATTAGTAAAAACATTAACTATCACATTATGTATTTATACATAGTAACTTATGATTATATCCAAATTTCAATTATTATATTCTTACCAATACTTCCTTTTTATTCAAAAAGTGATGAATATTTTTCAAAAATATTCAGTAATTACTTTAAGAATGTTTTTTTTTTTTTTTTAATATTATAACGAAAGACATTTTGTTTCATCTTGTATCCTTGTTCTCCTGCCGAACAAAACTATTTATTTGTTAGGAACTAATAAATTAATAATTTATGGGTAACATGTTTTTAATCTTTTCAAAAATTCGATTTTACTCCTTCTAAATTATTTTTCACTTTTTAGTTTCTATATTTTTAAGATATAATATTCTTAAATTTTCAAACTTCATAAGTATTTTTAAAAAGTAAACTAAAATCAGTTCATCTACAAATATTCTTTTTTATTTTGAAAAAAAAAATACAAAATAACTTTTAAAAAATTCGATTTTAATCCTTCTAAATTATTTGTCACTTTTTAGTTTCTATATTTTAAAAATATAATATTCTTAAAATTTCAAACTTTATAAGTATTTTTGAAAAGTAAACTAAAATCAGTTCATATGCAAAATATATAATTTTTATTTTGAAAAAAAAATTAACACAAAAGAACGTTTACAAATTAAAAATGTTTATCAAAATACTTTTGTACCACTTTTCTTTCTCTACAAACATAATGTAAACCACTTTGAAGACTGTGTATTTTGAAATAAAAGAAATTTAAAAGTTATTAAACCTAAACTTTAAAAGTATTAGAGAGATAAAAACACATTTTACTAATAACTTATTCTAGCAATTTATTAATGAAATGAATTAACGAATAAGTAAGTAAGAACAATGCTTGTTTGTTTATCCACCATACAAATAATTGAAATACTATAAAGAAACTACCAAACGTTATATAATAAGCGCGGTTTAGTTTAATGTCTGAAACTCTTAAAATGGGGAAGAATGGAAACTACTTTGATTATATATCCACGATGATCTGAGTGAAAAAACCCAACGTCATGTTTATCTTGCTCGAGTAGAATCACCAGTCTTAAGAATTTGTGTGTCTCGTACCAAAGAGAATTACTATGCAGAATATTATTACGTTAGCAAGAAAAGGTTAAAATTGAACGTTGCTTTATGAAAAATTAACGCGGCTGAATGGTCAACTCTGCTAATTTGCATGTGAAACGGCCCCAACAGAAAGGCATCAAGAAAGGAAGAGATGGCGTTTACTTTGTTCCTCTGCACTGTAACAACGTAAGGCAGTGTAATGCCCATTGGCCATGGTGCACTGTTCTAGCATGACGCACAATCTGCTGCTTCCGTCACAGCCCTCATCACCACAATGACTTTCTCTTTACACTTACAACGGAAGATAAGGAACAAACAAGTAAAATAAACAAAAGCCAAAGGAACAAATGAATAATGTTGTGTTACATAGTATTATAATATTCCTACGCTATTCACTACTCTCTTAGCCTCAGTTCATACACAGTACACTCTTCTTCTCTCTTCTTGCCTGCTTCCAACATATAGACATGAATTCCTCAGGTGGTTCCTCCTGTTGGCTTTATGATTATGGCTTTGATATCCCTGTTGCTGGTGCTGACTTCATGGCTGCAGCAGACTCTGGAGGTTTTAGTTGGGGGCCTCAAAATCACACCTTGAAGGCTCCTTCAAATACCAGGTTGGTTTGATTTGTAACTTTCTTTCTTCTTTTACTTTCTGCTTGGTTTACACTTTGCACCACGAAGTGGTGAATATTGTAGTTCTAGTTTTCCTCTACAGGGGAGAAATTTAATTAACCTCTTTATTTTATAATTGCAGCTTGGAAATGGAATACTCACCGGATTCAACTGTCCTGGAAAATGGTCCTTCAAAGCGGTAATATCTTTTCTGGCTCTGTAAAGAAATATGAAGTAAAGGTTGTATCTTCACAACTGCTTTTAGTTTAACTACTATTGATTTGGTTCAAATTTCTATGATTTGGAATCTTAACATGGAGCAGGGATGTGCGAGTTATCATAACCAGGATGATTTCGATATTTGTACAGTTTGAAGCCTGTCCCATGACATGTTCTATGCTGATCCAAAGTCTGGCGGCTAGAACTTTACATAAAGATTTCCTCCATGTCGTAAATATAGAAGAGGAAATTAATTCTATGTACTACACTCAAAGTGGGTTTGAGTAAAAAAAGAATCTTATCGTGCTCTGAATTTAGTTGAATGATTCTTTCAATTGTGTCTAACCAATTATTATTAGTAATAGTGAAGAATATGGACCTCAAAAATGTTTCTCATGTGTTAATTGATGTTCGTATGTTTGGAATTAGGAATGACCATTATGTTTCTTTGTTAGTTAACAGTGACTATGTTAAACTTTAGTCAACTAATACAGGGTTAAGTATGCTTGGTGACAAAGTTCAATTAGTGACTGTAAGTTTGACGTGATTCTTTGTGCCTACAATAACTTGAAATTTGTGATGAATTTGCCTTGGTGTCTTTCTCTTTTTCCTGTCACCTTTCTCTTCCATTCATTATTTTCCCTAAATCCTTTGGAACTGCTACTTCAGGTTAAGGACTGAGTCATGTACCTCTGGCGCGAAGGCATGTCGCGAAAAATTGCGAAGGGATAAACTGAATGAGAGGCATGCTATTATTGTGCATCTTGTCTGATTGAGTTTAGTGTTCAAAATCTCATGTCTTCAATTTTGCATGATTTTAAGGTTTCTGGAACTGAGTTCCATCTTGGAGCCTGGTAGGCCGCCCAAAACAGACAAAGTTGCAATATTAAGCGATGCTGCTCGAGTGGTAGTCCAGTTGAGAAATGAAGCCGAGAGGCTTAAGGAAATGAATGATGAATTACAGGGAAAAGTTAAAGAACTGAAGGTGACTTTCTGTTTCTGGAGATTATTTTATTTTGATGAATTGACGTAATACAGTTTACTTCTGTCTGGAATTCGATTGCTAAGCTTTCTGTATCAAAATAAGTGGTGATCATGAGAGCATGTGCTGATTATGTGTAGTTCTGAACTTCTGTTTGCTTGCAGGCTGAGAAGAATGAGCTTCGTGATGAGAAGAATATGCTGAAGGAAGAGAAAGAAAAGTTGGAGCAGCACGTAAAGCTGACAAATATGCAGCACAGCTTCTTGCCTCAAGCCCCAGCTGCTAAAGGGCAAGTTGGTAGCCACAAGCTGATACCTTTCATTGGCTATCCTGGAATTGCTATGTGGCAGTTTATGCCCCCTGCTGCAGTTGATACATCAAAGGATCATCTGCTTCGACCTCCGGTTGCATAAAGTGGTTAGCAATAGCATCCACTTTGTTGTATGTGTTCTTTATTTACGTTATTTTTGTATAAGTTATCCAACCTACCTAGTGTGTGTTTTCTAAAAGTCATTGGAGAAGTGTGCTCGGAAACTGATTAATAAGATAAATTTGTGCTATTGTTGCTTGAACTATTTTAAGAAAGTGGACCATGTCATTGGCTATGACGTGTGTTGCATGATTAAAAATAAAAATGTGCTTAAGTGATTCTTGCCGGAATGTTTCGGTTTTTCTTGGTCCAGGTTCTAGAACTCAAATGATCACCTATATTTTTTTCATTTTCAAAAACAAAAAGTACCTATTGTCCAAGATACTGAATGAATGCCATGTCCATTTGGGAAGTTATATCACCTCATACTTATATAGTGTGCTTGATTGGAAATTTATTTTCTGCGGTGTATTAATATATGGGAAGTTCCCTTCTATCTGTCCTGTCCTGTCTTGTTCACATCGCCTGCTCTAGTGGGAAAGTAGTTTAGTTTCATTTCAGTTTTTAAGCAAAGTTTTGAGGACTTGAAGATGGTAAGCTTAAGCTTATCCTTGGTAGGCTGATTGGAAAATCAGTTTCAGGGGTCTAAAATCAAATATCATTGACTAATATAATACACGCTCAGAGAAATTATCTCTAAGTTTGTAAGCAATAACCACACCAAACTGACAGAGAACACCAGAACAATTTTTCACACAATGAACTCAGAAGTAACGATTAAGTAAAATTCCCCCGCCCTTAGAAGGCCATAAACATCATTAGAAAGCTTGAAACTACCGCAAAGTAGGCTTGTAGATTTCCTTTCATGGTAGATGAAGCTGACACGTCTGGTGAATGTTGTGCTAGAGGTGAAACAGAAGCAGGAAATTCAGTGGAAGGAATGACTGGAGAGAATATAGGACTTTCTAGATGAGTTTGGAACAATGGACTTGGTGCTGTGGGAATTTCTTCAGGAGATTCTTCTGGCGAAGTAGTAGAATCCCCAGGAGATACTGCTGGCGAAGTAGTAGAATCCTCGGGAGATGCTGCTGGTGTGGCAGAAGTTGTTGCAGTGGCAAGAGCGTCAACTTCAAGCTTCATTCCTTGGCTGCAGTGTCCTATAGTCCCACAGATGAAGTATCTTTTCCCAGGTGAAGTGAGAGGGATGGTTGTGGCACCATCATTGTAAGACTGAATAGGTTTAGTTGGCTGGCAAGAGTCATAGTCTGCCTTTGTAACTTCAACCACGTCATGGTTTGGAGGGTACTGGAAAACTGCATTCATCAATGTCAATGTCATAAACTTGCAAACAATACAATGCTATCTTTCAATTTGATCAACATAAAGATAATGCCTTCACGGATGGATGCTAGGACTGACTTACCTAGACTGTCTCCCACTGAAAATATTTGAGATGATGCCCATGATTGAAGGTTTGAGTTTGTGTCCCAGCCACCATTTGGCCCTCCAACAATGTAATTTGTAGCCAAGGCCAATTTGATGAGTATGGCCAAAAAAGATACCCCGAAGATGATTGCTGGAACACCCATATTTCTAACTGCTAAGTGATGGAGAAGATTCAGAAGAGATGAGAAGTGGTAAAAGTTAATTGTTTGGTTGTGTCTGACATTTTGACCTTGGGTTTAGAAGTATATATATAGAGACATAATGGAATTTGGAGAAGAATCTTTAGAATGATTATGTGTACTTGTGGTTCATGCAATGCTGGAGTTGGTATAGTCATACAGATAAGAGGCGTGTTGGGTAGTTGGTGCCTGGCGGATTCACAGGTGTAGAATTTTCAGATGATAGTTGTTGGATTTACAACAACTCAACTTCAGCCTTTTTCATATTTATGATTTGAAAACTAATTTATCAATTCCATCATAAAAATATGTGACTTAGTTCACTTGCGCGCACATCATTCTACCAAAAAGTTTCACAAGTAATCTTTTTCTCTAGTCTAACCAATCAAAATCTGGCAGCAGAATGTTTTTCCCCTTGATTAGTACAATAAATGTCAGAGATGTGCAGGGAAATCATTTTGAGGCTTGGCCTGTTTATTCCCCAGTGGTGCACCTAACCCATGCATCCAACCAACCCATCGTGGCAGAATATTAAACTATTTTCAGATATGTTGGCAAGTAGGGATCCAATAAGGAACATCATAAAAATGCAGAGGAAACTAGTTTTTACTAATTCCTCTATTTCCGGCGAAATTCGTAGTTGACTGTTTAGAAAAGGTATCAATCTGATACATTTCTGTAGGTACAAATTCTTATGAATTTCTTTTTTCTGAAGTACTCCCTGATCTCAGTGCAATAATTTCCAGAATAAGAGCATGGAATTTTAAACCCAGGTAAAAATAAAATCTTATTAAGCTACACCGGTCACAGAAAATTGTACATCTAATTATGTTTCTTTCCAAATCGTTTTTTCTTTAAAAGTAGGTAACTACACTACTTTGTACATATCAATTAGAAAAAATCATCATTTTAGTCCTTCAATGTAAGAGGTCACATTATCCACGGGATTAAAAAACAACATCAAACAAATACACGAAGTTAACGGTTATTTCAATCTCTGAAACATACAACTTGTTATTTCTTCTATTATTATATCCCCTAGTTAACAGTGAGAATTATGTGATTAATAAATTTCAATTCTAAAGATTTCGTTAATCTAAAAACTGCCATGACAAAGTCTTAGCAATTCAAAGAATAAAACAAGTTTTACTTATCAAAGTGTTGACAAGTAGTATGTACACAAGAATTTCTCCAATGGGCTGCTTCTGAGTCCACATAATCATTTATTTAGCCATCAAGTATAACATATATAACAACACAATTGGATGTAGCAGAACATGAAAAAGTTATGGTCTAGGCCTCAACAATAGGGTATAGTTCATATCTAACATAGCAGATCCCACACACAACCCTTGCACCTTCCTTTCCGTCACAACAATTTGGAAGTTCACTAATAGCATCATCAAGACACTTTTTACAAGCGTCTTGTGCACTGAGCCAAACTGTACATTGTTTTTGTTTTTTCAAGTTGCAATTTCCCTACGGCATTATAACATTGGAGTTTGAGAAGCCTTGTAAGACAAACCACTAAGCAAGTCATTGACTTTATCATTGAAAGTAGCAGGGTCATCTACGTCGTAGATGTTAACCATATAAAACTTGTTCTTCTCATCAGGTTCACCAAAGAAGTATTCATTAGAGTACTTAATAAGACAGTAACCGTATCAAAGTATTGCTCTCTTCTTCGGGAACCGTTCTTGAAGCTTTTTGGTTGCATCATTGACACAAGATATGCAGTTTGTGGCGTTGACATCACCACGACATAAAGTTAGACACTTCACTTGGTCTATGCCTTGGTCATTATTAAGCCGACACGAATACGGATACAATACGAATACATACCTGTAATCTCTAAAATTTAAGTGCGTATGGATAAAATGTCTAATTAAAAAGATAATTTTTCAGATATATGATAATTTTAAGACGATTTTAACACAATTTTAAAAAAGTTAATACAATAATTTTCTAAAAAATCATAAACTTATAATAGAGAGATAAGAAACAACTGGTTTAAATTGGCACCATAGGAGCTAGAATCAGTATAATTTTCGTGGTTAAAACAGAATCGAAATAAGGGGCTCATCATACACTGGCCACCTTGGGAGTAAAGAAAGAACACCTAGAAATTGAGAAAGATGGAATGCATTTGGATGGAGTGATTAACTTAAATCCTAAATATATATATATATATATATATATATATATATGTTAATATATAAATACTAATTTAAATTAACTTTTATGTCATCTTTATCTTAAAAAAAAAAACATCACATTTTGTTTGTTGACATGAGTATTGATGGTGTAATTAGCATCAGGGTGACGAGGAAAGTGAAAAAATAAAAAGAAAATATCATATATACCCTGTTTTCTTAACTTCTCTCTCGTACAACAATTTTATAAAATATATATAGAAAAATAGGATAAGTTTATTTTTGTCTCATTAGCACAAATTAAAAAATGGTATAAAAAAATTACAATAACTTATATATCATAATTCTTATTTTAATCACTAAACGAATCTTATTTTTTTTATTAAGAATATTATAAAGTTCATGTTTGCAATCATCAAAGTAATCTAGCACTTGTTAGAGTTAATATAAATAATCTTCCCGTATCTTTCATGCACCACTACCTAGTCTGCCGTGACCTAACTATCTTCAGTGCTGCACAAGTTAGAGCGACATCGACAATGAAAAGGATAAAAGGTGTAAAAGATAGAAAGAAAAACACTTATTTAGAAAGATCAATTCTTGTTAAAAGAAGATTCAAAGTCCTGGGAACGATTATACGGTCCTGTTCGTTAATTATAAAATATTTTATTCAAATTTATTAACGTTCAATTTATTATAACCATAAAGTATTTATTTAATCACTTAAAGAAATTAATGAATTAATAGGAATAGGAAAAAACTTAGATATAGTTTTCAATTTTTATTTTTTTTTTGTGATATGTGTTCTCTCAGCAATTAAGTATCAGCATTGATAGGTTTAAAAAAAAATCATCAACATTTAAAAATCTATATCAATTTTGACGGCTATTTATTTTATTATTACATTTTTGCGGTTTATTAAAACCACCAATAAAACCTTTTACTAAATGATGAGTCTTAAACAAACAACACACACAAATAATCTGCAAGGAATAGAAGAAAAAACGGAACACGGGCAACACACAAGATTTAACGTGGTTCGGTTTCCCTAATCCACGTGCAACAGGAA
>Ga0099825_1005347_pt1 | contig 16493 bp, 10 predicted proteins | sample SiratroredBW_FD_76838 | JGI IMG/M metagenome (GOLD analysis project Ga0099825, IMG submission 76838) | Root nodule microbial communities of legume samples collected from California, USA - Siratro red BW | ecosystem: Host-associated > Plants > Roots > Nodule | place: USA: California | collected...
AAAAAAGTTTTTTTTTTACAAAAGTTGAATAAAAATTGAAATAAAAAGAAAAAAAATAAAAAAAAAAAATAAAAAAAAAAAAAAATACTAGTAATAGTGAAGGGAGAATAAAAATGTGGAAACTTAAGAATGAAAAGATGGACAAATATGTAAAAGCAATTATGTATGGATAAGCATGTTATAGAATTAGTTGAATATATTAAGTGTAAAAGAGAGCAAGGTATAATTATGTACAACGTATTGTTAGTGAAGTTGAGATAATTCAGTTTCTTGAATTAATTCCAAAGGTTGGTGGGGTGACGAGGTTAGTATTTTGTGGTCGTGATGTGAAGGGTGATGAAGCTATTATGACTGATGTTGATCTAGGAGATTTGAAAGATGATGAACTGGATGTTAGAATAAATGTGTAGGGTTTAATTATTTCATATTTTTCAAAAATAAAATACTTTGTAACATTACATTATTTAATATAATAGTTGTTTCGATAAAGTCTTTAATAATAATTTAAGATTTGTTTTCGTAGTAGAGATAATGAGAAATAAGTCTTTTATAATTTTAATCTAAACTATAGGACTATTATAAAAAATATATAATAATAATTCTAATAAAATAATATATGTGAGATAATATTAATCAATAAATATTAATAGATCTCGTTTATTAATTCTTATATATAAATGATAAAATGTGGATGTGGTAATGGAACTAACTCAGATGAGATTTTCTAAAAGTTAATATTACTTTATAATACTAATGGAAAATTTTAAAAAATAAATAAATATTTTCTTTGATGTGAGATTATGAGGATAATTAACGAGTTATTTATTATATTTTAATTTTGAATACCTAATGTTCCAGAACACTTCTTGAATTATGATTATATGCTTATGAGATTAATCATTATTTAAGAAGGAATTCGTGAACTCTAAGTAATAAATTTGAATTCAGTAGCAAAATTAAAACCAGTGTAGATTGGACGAAAAAAAAAAAGGATTTTTTTTAAGTTGTTTATCATAAGTGAACCTATTAAGTTCTAATATTTTGATTATTTTATTATTATATAATAAATTATTATACTTAAATAAATTATTATTTTATTATTATATAATTTTTTTAAAAACTTATTAGAGTTTAATATTTGTACCATATTCTAAAGTTAATTCATAATGGTAAAAGATGGAAGTAATTATTATATTTTTCTCTTAGATGATTTTTAAAAGTAAAATAATATTCATTTTGTTATTGGGATATCGAAAAGAAGTATTGTTTTTATCAATATATTAATTTTAGTTTTGAACTAAGAGAGTTACATACAAATAAGTGTTCTAATATTTGTTAAATAGACTAGTGATGTAAGTTATGATATTATTGTATATTATTATTTTAAAATAATATAATATAAAAGGGTTAATCTTTTAAGTTATTTTTTATTTTAATTTTAAATTTAAAAGAATGTGTTGGGAAACCAAGTCGTTCCACTTTTGCCTACCAAAGTAAGCTTAGTTTATAGTTGACATATGTTGCTCATGTTAGAATAATACAAAACTAAGTTAAATATATACGTTGTATCAAGGTAGATGTAAATTTCTTTTAACTTCTTATAATTTGAAGTCGTGATTACTTTGACCAAATAATTAATGAAACATGATACTTTTGTTAATAAAAGTATCATGTTTATTATCGTTATATAAGCATGATACCACATTAGATATCCCTACCACACCTATTAAGAATTATATACAAATTATTTATATGGTGTTAAATCTTAACTACCTCTTTAGAATTATAGAATTGGGTTAATATTTTGTAGAATTTTATTATAATATTTTTTTATGTGGAAGCAAATATAAAGTTAGAAGAAACTAATAATATATTCTTAAACTTGATAATATATTAACGTGTGTATATTAAATGTATGTAATATTTCATTATATATAAAAAAAATAAACTATATTGAGTATGTTTCTGAGACGTTACATTCATGTGGATAAAAAATAGTAAATTGTTCTTAGCAATTTAAATAAATCAGCGGTTTATACACAAACGAAGTATGTGAAGTTGTAAAATTTAAACATAACTTCTATATAAATAATCAAATATAATCTGAAGTTTAATTATTATTTTATTTAATTAACAAATAAACTTAACCACGCCTTGACAAATAAACACAAATGACATGAAAATCGACAAACTCATTTACATTTGTTATGAAATGAATTTGTACATCCCACTGCAACTTTCAAATAGAATGAACCCTTCAAGAGTCGTGTATAAATATGAGTAGTATTGTGATGCAGATATGACAAGCATTTATTCTCATAACATCTAAATTCAAAGCTACCCACCTTTATTTGTGCAATTCAACTTGATGAAATTGAGATGAACAGCTTCACTCTGGAGAAAAAAAAATGGTTACAGTCCATGCAACCAAGTTGAGAGAATGGAAGCTTCCACCGCCAACACTACTTGGGAACCAAAACAACGTGCCTATCATATCAGTAAATAATTTTCAACAACGAAGAAAAAATGGACTAACTAACAATTAATTCCAATAGCTGGACAGCAGCATCATGTGTTCATCAACCACCAAATTCTTGGGGATATCCTATGCCTTAATTGAGCTACCCTAGCTAGCTGTTCACCATTTCAGAAGCAACCAAGATCAGACCCTCAACAACACAAATGTAAAACCGCTGCACACCATTATTACGTTACTTTTCACACCACACACACCGTGAAATATATTTTTAACCAAAAAATGTTTTCAATTCTTTAACCAATATTCTAACAAGATACTAATTATTATTGGCATTCTGCATTTACACACCTAAGAACAGTAAATCTGTCGACCCAAAAGGATGTGTCTGCATCATCCCCATAAACGAGCTTGTCTTCTTTAAAATGGCATCATGTGCTTTGGAAGCACACCAACATCTAAAGTGGGAGTTGCACTATAAAAGCGGCAAAATCAGAAAACAGAGGTAAACAAAGGAAATAAATAAATAATGTGAAAATTTTCAACTGTCAATTTAAAAATGGACACATCTAGCTGCTCAAAATAAATTTGTAATTTTAAATTATTTATTATAATTACAGACTCTGGCATGAGTGAATTTGAAATGAGTCCTTTAAGCGCAATATTAGGTTCAGATTGCTAAAACAATAGTTCATGTTCATAATTATAGTTAACAATTAATAAATCAAAGAGATATTTCATGTTCATAATTTTATAAGAAAAGATAGAGACGTGTTGTGATGCATTAAGTTCATCACATGCAAGAAGTATTTAATTGTATTAATTACGTGCATCATTACCAGAATCATTTAACTATTTGAGAGATATTTTTGGTATACACCATTGATACCTTCTGAAAAAAAGCAATAGTGTTAACAAACCAAACATATATACATATCGTCAACAAACAACTATATATATACTATGTTATGTCTATGATCTTGTGCGTATTTATTTCCGTGTCCACGTGCTTAATAATATAAAATGAAAAAAAAAATAATAATTTTACACATTAGTATAAATAAGAAAATTTATTTAACTTAAGATTTTATTTTGTTTGAATTGGATATCAAGATTACAATTGTTAATTGGGGAAAAAATAGAAAAGAAGGTGAAAAGGAGCTTTAACATAGATAAACTCATATACATTCACTCTTGTCACTACAATAAGCACTTACTCCTCCTCCATATATATTGGGAAATCAATCAAACAATTACAAAATCCGCAATAATTATACAACTTTACTTCACAAATTCTTTTTATATCATTTTCAATGGTCTTTCGTTTCCAATCTCAATGGAGACAATAATTAGAAGGAATAAAAATTAAAAACACCTTCATTTTTTTCCTGTTAATTTTTCCATTATTTTTAATAATCTTAATCATTTTCATATTATTAAAAGAAATTAAATATTGTGTGATGATATAATAACGTGTTTTACATTATTATATAATCATCAATAAATTTAAATGATAATATTTTTTTGTAATTATTTCTTTGAAAGTTATATATATTTAAGATAATTTTTAATTAATTATCTCTTTCTATATTATAAACTAAAATATATCATTTGGAGAGTGAGACTCGCTCTTCATGTTCTCTCAATTACACACTATCAAAAAAAATTTCTATTTCTTATTTTATGTTCATTTTTATATTGCTCCTACAAAATTTCCTTTCAGAAATATTAAAATACCTCTCTATGATTTTATTTTTATTAATATATTTAATCTCCTGATCTGTTGATCCCTTTCTTCATACATATTTATTACAATATACTAAAAAAAAATTATTTTAATTACAATATACTTTATATTTTTTATTGGCAATGAAAAAATCCTCGTTCTTTGTGAAAATATGTTGGGCCTAGCGGGCCAATTAAGAAGAGGGATGGGTCGCACTTTGAGCCCAATAAGGCCCGAAAATTGCTTCAGGCAGCACAAAGTAACAGTATGAGAGATGAAGCTCTTCCGGCGTTGCGCGTTGGTTGTGTGCGTTCTGTTGTGGAGTTTGATTTTGCAGCAGAAAGTGTGAAATTGGAGAGAGAGAGAGAGAGAGAAATGGAAGGTGCAGAAGAAGGAATAGAGAGGGTGGTGGACTCGAAGGACATGCAGCAGCAGACCAAAGCTTTCGACAAGCTCACTGACCGAGTCGAAGATCGCCAACTCGATTCCTCTCGCGTTCAAGAGGTTCTGTTCACTCTTTCTCTCTCATGTTTTCTTCTAATCGCATTCCAAATTGAAAACAGTTCAGAAGCGCGTTTATCAGCTTCTCAAAATCACGTCCTAAAAGTGAAATCAAACGCGTTGTAAACCAAACGTTGCTACAAAATTTCGCACAAGCGATTCGATTCCTGTTAAACTGAATTTTGCGGTATTTTCTAACGATATTGCAGGCCATGGCATCAATTGCTGCATCTGCTGAAGCTGATTGGCAAGCCATGCGTTTGAGGTAAAATCATTCCTAATTTTTTTTCTGTCTTTTACATTTGATTAATGATTAATTAACTCTTAATCTGTATTTTTTCCCCTGAATTTAGGGAGAAAGAATTAGCCGCTGTTAAGATAAATGCCGCCGATGTTGACATTATCGCTAATGAATTAGAGGTAACTTTTTCGGTATGTCGTTTTTTTTTTTTTTATAAATTTTCTAATTTTTTTTCGATCAATTGATGCATTTATATATAATTTGTTATCAAAAGCTGGATAAAAAGGTGGCTGAAAGGACCTTGCGCGAGCATAAAGGTGATGCTGTTGCTGCAATCCGGCACTTGCTTCGTTAGAGTTGTGGAAATGGAATTGCTAGAGTTTAGCGAAATCATACTTATCTGAACACAAAGACCTAATTTATTCAGAAATCATACGATCCATGTGCCGAAACGTGTTTAAATGTTTACAAAATGACTATATTCATAATGAAGTCCTGTCAGCACATGAAAGCATAATAACTAACATTAAGGAGCTGACAATAGATTAGCTTAGTTGTCTTGCATTGTTCTGCTCTTATGTTTGGTGCTGATATTTGACGAGACTTTGAGCAAATATAAGCCGATAGAAGCAATCAATTAATGTTTCATGAAGGCTAGGGAACCTAGTGGCATGGCTAGTGTTTTGTTTTCGTTTCAAGCTAGAATTTCTAGCTTGAATTGGGAAAGTGGGAAGTGAGATTTGAACACAGGGTATCACCGTAGGTAACACCCGTTGGATCATGGAAATTTGTGGTACCCAAGGAAATTTAAGAGTTTTGGTACTATTATTTTTTTTACTGTGTTAGTTAAATGAGTTTCTATTTAATGAAGCTTTATCCCTCCTTCCCTGTCATTTTTATGTTTCTAAATTCATTCTACCACTGAAACAATACATGTATCAGAGTTCTTAGATATCTCCGGGTACCATGACAGTTCTGTTCTTTCTCTCACGCGTCAAATTCACCAATTGGAACTAAACGAATGGCTATGCATAGTTACATAGGATCGTGGAATAATTGGAGTCTTGTATCTCCGTGTTTGTCACTAATATAAGCTCATATGCATGTTCAATGTGAATCTCCTTCATCTTCAAGTTCAGTGCTTAATGGTTTATCAACTACTGTGGTCAAATAGAAAACCCTTTACTTAGCATGCTCTTTTAAGGTATTATGTCCAACAGTTTGTGCGAGTGGTTATGACTTATTTACCACTTCCAAGTTGACAGAGGCTAGATTCTTGATGTTTCTTGAGGTTGACAATGACGTGAAGGAAGCATCCACTAGGTTTTCGCCTACTTTTTTCCGTATTAAAGTAAGATTCTAATGAAACATATAGCTGCAACAGTTCTTCATGCTATGGTGTCTTTATTTTTTTCGTCTTTACTTCTACGATGTCTTTAGAGCCATTACTTTGTCATCCTTTTTTTCGTGCTTGTTAGTCGGGGAATCCACTACTTTCTTTATCTGAAAATATAATGCCACTTCCCAAGTGATAAAAGCAACCTTAGTCCCGAAATAGGCTTTATAAATTCCCCACCATGAAGTTGTTTCAGAATTCCACAAGTTGCATGAGATGTTTCTCTCCATCCATGTCTCATAACTTACATCACATTTTCACTAGTAAACAGGGAATTGGTAGGAGGGAGGAAAAGGGCTATGCTTGACCCAACTTTTTTTCTTATTGTTTAAAAGCTATTTTAAAGTTAAAATTTGAAATGATTGTTGTGTAGGAGTTTTATCTGAAAAACTATTTGAAAGCTAACTTTTTTGTAACATCAATTAGTTCAAAATGAAAGATTGAGGAATGTGATTTATTTTTAAAAGTTACTTTAATTAGTTTTTCCTTAAAAGAATTCTTTTTATCTTTTTTTTTAAGTTAATGTCCTTAATTATTTTTTTCAGGAGTTTTCCTTTAAATGTATTTGGCGCAACTTTTTTAACGAAGAATGAAAAGATAAAGTTAGGCCAAAAACTACCTAAATACAAATTATCAAATCAATATTCTCTTGTTTAGCTTTCAAATCTGTGTATAAGAAATATTACAACAAAATCTTCACTAGGTTAGATCAATTTATATAACAAATGACAGCATTAAACTATATTAAAGACCAAATATTCAAAGATATTATTTATAATGAGATTCTTTTTAGCAATTTCCTTTTTAGCATGTTTGCATAAATTTTTATTAAGGTAATTTGTTTTTATAAAGAATTTGAATTTTTTTTTGACAAAATAGTAAATCTAACATACGTCAGAACTAAAGTTACTAAAGAAATTCAAACATTGTTCGAATTTAGTCACAATGCAGTTAGTTGTTAAAAGTAAAAGAAAGAGGAACGAAAAAAGAAAGATAAATGCTAAACGATTTAAGAAATTATTTGTAGCTTTTGATTCATCTATAAAATTGACAAATAAAATTGATAGCTTAATTAATGATTTTAATAACTAAACCATGACATTATAGATTAGGAGTCAATTAATCAGAAACAACTATTGGTACAACTTTTAATGTAAAAAATTAACCACGCATAATTATCTGTGATCAAATGGTTATTTTATATTATCAGTATGTAGTCTATTTCTTAATTAATATAAAAAGTTAATTATAAATTACTTAATTCAAACTTCTCCCTTATCTATAATCATTTAGCTTGATTTCTGATGCAAATAGTTGCAAATAAATTACAGGATTCAAATTAAAAAAAAAAACATAAAAGAATTCGATCCTTTATAGTCAGACTAACGAATTTTTTCTTTATAATTTCATGTTTTTCTCAAATCAAATATCATTTTTTGTCCCATTTATTAAGTTAAAACACCGTTACCATCGCGAAGGATGAAGAGTCGTAAGAAATTCATATCCTAATAGCATTCTAATTATACCTTACCATTACAGCTAATCTTGAGAAAAATAAATATTTTGCAAGGTTATATGCGCAAGGAAATCAGAATTTTACAGTTCAGTTAATATTAACAAAAAGGGATAGCCAATAGAAATAGAATGCAGAAGCAATTGAAAATTACTGGCTATTCTAGAAGTTCTTGTCTATACTCGTGGGATTAGTTGAATTGATGACAGCCAATCAAATTGTGAACGGTTCCTTTCAAAGGTTGTCTGATGTGCTAAATTGCACTTTTTGCTTCGAGTGGATAATGATAGAGATCCAACATTAACTAAAAACACTTAAGCACACTGACTTTGTGATTCTAATCTATGTAGTCAAATGATTTTTTTTCCCCTTCTTTTCGCCACCTTCTGTACAACTTTGAAATAGTGGCGCAAACATTTGCAAGGAAAAAGTACAACGCGGGTGGTAATCGATCCAATTGACAAGACTCCAAACATCCAAAACCACCAATCAATTGAGAAACTTAAAAGATGCCACAAGAGAAAAATACGATGACTGACCCAATCACTATCACAAGTTTGGCAATCCCCACGTTTCTTTTATCGGTTTATCCCCCTCCTCCAAAATAACTCGGCAAATGTTGAAGGACTCAGATCAGCTATGCTACAAAGTTCCAAGACCAGCTGTTTGTTTGTACTAACTCGTCTACTGCAGCAGCTTTGGTAAAATATATGCAAAAAAAAATCATTAACCATCAGAAAAAATAGCTCCAAGGTTTTCTAGGACTCCTTTTGGGTGCTTTCCTTGCTGGCGGATCGGGTTGCCTGGAACTGAATGACATACTGTTTTTGCAGCTCTTTAAGCCTTTCAAGCAGTTCCGGGAACGTTGGCCGGCATGCTGGATCGCTGGTAGGAACAGACAAATTTTAAGTTGGAAAAACGTTTGCAAAACTCCACTACATGTCTTCAACATTAGTATGTAAAACTATCAAAAGAAGGTAGAAAATAATTGGGATCAAGGATTTACATAAAAAAATTGAGTAGAAAACGCAACAACCCAAGGTCAACTATGCAACCAAGAATTTCTTATTCACTACAGTCCGAAAATGTAATATGGGCTACATCAAGTAGGTAACCTAATGTTGAATAAATAAAAGAGCAAATAATTCCAGTATGATGAAACAAGAAGAAAATACGAAGATTGTTTAGGTAAGCATGCCAACTATTGGAGCACAAGTAAAGCAACTTCTATATTCATTTGGGTGATAACTTGCATCCTTGGATATTAAAGGCTATATTTGGAGGGTTGGGATTGGGGTACAAAAGTTTAACAGAGATTAGAATGCTCACGTGTGCCAGCAGCTCTCAATTATAGAAGCCCACCGTGGATCGACGTTTTTTGGAATTTCTAGCCGTTGATTCATGAATCCTACAGCTCCAATCACCTGCAAGATTCCTAGAGGAACAGTTGTTCATATATGCACCCACAGTGATCCATATTCCATAGTTCATGAAAAAATCTTCATATTGAACTAGGAAAACATTATGATATAATAATTTCCAGTCACCGTGGTCTTTAATAACGTAGAATAAGTGTAATTCAAAAACTAAATAAGCTGAAACTAAAGACACAATACAAACACCCAACGTGCATCCTTTATGGTATAATAGTTCACTTTCAAGTTGGAAGCCCCGGAATAACAAATAACATAAAAAAGCAAAAGCTTGACCAACGATAAAGCCAATCTCTGCAATGGATTTCAATTCAATAAACTTTACTACCATTTTAAGCTTCGCACGTATATATTTCGAAGGTTCATGTACACATGAAAGCAATACCTGCATTGAGTTAAGATTATCCCAAGGTATCTTTTCAGTTGCAATTTCCCATAATATCACTCCAAAGCTGTAAACGTCAGATCTGATGTTCCCAAGAAGCAGCAAAAACAGATATTCAAAGTCTGAAATTTGTTTAGAAACATCAGTAGAGAGAAAGAGTAATTGAGAGCACAGATAGGACATACTTCTCATCGGAGGGTTCATTACGAAGAACTTCGGGTGCCATCCATTGAGGCTAAAAATCAAAAAAATTCTAGAATCAGTAAGGTGTTTTGAGACTCTTTAGCATTGAAAAATATGAAGAAGGGGACAATTGCAAAAATATAAGAAACGTTATTATGTTCCATTAAAAAGTACCGTGCCCCTTCCAGTCTTAGTTGTGAGATATGTTTCATGCTTAACTCGTGAAAGACCAAAATCACCAACCTGTTCAGTTAAAACGTCATCAAGATATTGTGTAGCTTAGTGTTAGAACCTTTAAGCAATCAAGGACAAGCTTTCAAACCAACATTGTAGGATAAATAGAAAACTGAAAAGTGGCAGACCTTCACAGTCCAGTTCTTATCAACTAGAAGATTTGAAGACTTCAAATCTCTGTGGATGATAGGTGGGTTAGAATGATGAAGATAATTGACGCCCCGTGCCTGTAGAATGAATATGTTGTAAGCATACAACAAGCTTCAAACAATGTGAGAGATGCTTCCTAAGATACTAATGGAATTTATATTTCTAATAGCAAAGTCAAAATTACGTTATGCTCCAGGAACAAAATCCGAAATAAATTAATAATACCAAAACGGGAAAAAAAGTTAATGATCCATTGTTATACCAAATAAATAGCATCATAAAACAATGATCTTATTTAGAAGGAAAAGGGATAAACACCATACGATCTTTAACTCTATTACCAAATACTTACAATATCCAAGGCCATATGAACTCGCCGTCTCCAGTCAAGTTTAGAAGTGTTTCTGTGTAACAAGCGGCACAAGCTTCCGCTGAAGTCATAAAATACAAATGAACAGCAATTATTAACCCAGCTAAGTACTCTGTGATACATAGCATAGTAAACTACAATCATATGCTCTTGATATAAATGGGTCAAAAGCAAAAGTTCAATACAAACCGTGGGAGAAACTCTGTCACGATGCAGAGACGTTGAGGTGAAGTCACGGCCCCCATAAAGAGAAGAATATTTGGGTGTCGAAGTCTTTTCATGACAGACACCTTCATACGACAAAAATGTTATCAAATCAATGTAAGACAAGAAATTGTAGGGGGATGCCAAGCACTCGGGAGGTTTGGACGAAAAAAGTTATTAATACGGTAAAATAATCAAGTGGAAGAACAAGGCACGTTTCATATTAGCTAAATTCTAGACAGTACATTAATCAAATCCCCAGCGATTCTGATGGCTACGGCACTCAATAACTAATAGTTTCTGCACCGATCCAAAAATTTTCCGATTATTTCAAACATATTAGAGGAAATTATCAATCTTGAAAATATAATGCAGAATCTAGGATGTAAGCGCCCATCCATGTTACCATAGTAAATTGGAGTATAAAGTCAGATAATTAAAGGAATAGAAGACGTGGCTAATAACAAGATGCTGACTAACCAAACAGTATTGTACTTGAAGGACAACTAATGAAGAGACAAAAAGGCATCAGTCACAAAAGGGAAACCACATCACAAAAGCTAGCTGTTGTAGGTGGAGAGCCCAAAGCCTTATAAATCCCGCACTAACCCTTGTGTTCATACGGGCTGGATGTAAACACTAGCCCTTTGACTAGCCTAAGCGAATGCTGCAATGGCAGTGTCACCACCCGCTGCTTGTTTGTAACTGAGAGACAGTCGTGAAAAGCTCTAATACCAATTGATAAGAATCATGGAAGAGGTAGATCAAAAAAGCTAGCCATTTTAGTTGGAGCCAAAGGGCGCATAAATCCCACACTAGAATTCCGTATTTTCAGTACAGGCTCAAGTCTTATACTCTACCATTGGATTTAAAATTTCTAACATGGGACAGCCTCTCCCCTCCTAAACCTTTTTATTATCAAAGAGGAGATTAAGACAATGAGACTGAATTTTACTCAACCAGTCATGCTATAAAGATGATACGTTCTCTTTTACGCTAAATGTGTGGCTTTACACTGTGTTTGGCTAATTGGATTCACTCCACAATGTAGATGATGTTTATCTTTTTACGCTAAATGTGTGGCTTTGCACTGCATTTGGCTAATTATATCCACTCTGATGTAATAAATCAACAATGCCTATTTATCCTTACATAAAATAACCTAAAGTAATTAAGAAACCTAACACATGGTTAACAAATGAATCATGTTCACATATTAGAGACCTATGATGCCCAACTTGAATGTGAGTTTGTGTGTCTCATAAAATCCATAAATGGTATTAAAAAAGTGAAAGCAACAAGTATGACATTTCCCTCCCAACTGTGCAATAATTAAGCAAACTTCAAAGTAAGGAAAACTATTATGTTTTAGTCAAATTGTTCTCTCCTAATTACATTAGCAACAATAGTTGTTTTTCTAAACCTTTGTCACTACCTCACTAATAATAAGCAAATTAGGCTATAGGAAAGCATACCTCTTGTCTGAAGGACTGTATCACATCATCTGAATATTCTTGCTTCGAGAAAACTTTAACGGCAACATCCTGCAAAAACCCAAATATAAGTTGACATCAGAATTTCAGTCAGAAGAAAAGTAGGTTGTCAGCCTACAAAAGACACATTCTAACGTTGTCTGGCTTAGAGTTGCCGTCAGGACAACCAGCAATTCTATGATGCCTTAACTCAAGAATGTTGAATTAGCACAATAAAGGATATTGGTATACTTAATGCTATTAATTTCCAGTTGCAACCCCAAAAAGGCAAGGAAAAGAATGCATAAAAGAAATCTAAGTTGGAGTAAAATTCTTGGAAAAATCATCTATAATGCATGAAATTAAAATAATTGCAGCAAGAGAAAAGTACATACTGATCCATACCACAGAGCATGATATACAGTTCCACAAGAACCTGCAATTTGGAAAAGGAAACACTTATGTGAACAGCATAAAAGGTATAATAACCACTGCTAACCTTATATTTGGGTTTGCAAGCATTGGCATAATAAATTATGAGAGCTTAGAAAGAAACGAACAGCATTTCAAACATAAAATATTTTTTGTTCTTAAAGCATAGATGTTATCAAAGGATTAGGTTGTCAAGTTTGCCCTTTTAGTTAAGAATGTCTCACCTTGCCCAATTTGTTCTCCAATTGTCAGGTCCTCCCACAAAATTTCATAATCCAAGCAATCAGTGTCCACATCCACTTTATTATTGACAGCACAACTGCCAGCACTCCCACAGCTGCTGGCACTGCTTGTGCTGTTAACATTAAAGGAGGACCAGGATCCTGAAGCCTCATTGTTATTAGGGCGATTACTCTCACCTCCCTGGTTTTCTTGCTTCAAGCCAGAAGAAAGAATCTTCTGATTAACTGATTCATTTTCTCGATCATTCTGTCTCCAGGGCCCAGTAACACGAACTTTGCTTCCCTCTGATCCATCTGAACCTTCTCGGTCCTTTGTTCTCCATGGCCATGATAATGTTTTCCTTTGAATCCAGGCTTCAGCCTTAGCAGGTATGATTTTGTGAATAGATTTTCCTTCACTCTCGTCACCAGACTCTCTCAAAGATTTTCCCTGGGATTTTTCTTCGCCATGAGAAAACACACCAAAATGGGACGGTGGCACATCACCTCTGGGGGTGCTAGCTCCACTGGAATTAGCATCCTCTCTCTGGTCCGAAAGAACAGATTCCGACAAACTATGCTCAGAATGATGACTTTCACCGCTCCCACCTTCACGATCCACATTATTTTCTCCCGTCCAGATCCTTGACTTTACTTTGTTACTCACCTTTGATGCCTGTTTAACGATTAAAGATGTCAAGAGTCAAGACACACCACGGCATACTAAAATTACAGAAGCAAGAAAGTTATGTCACAAACCAAATTTGAAATTTTTGACGCAATAGCAACTTGAAGTGGCTGCTGACTGTCAATGCCAAGTTTATTCGTAATGCTACTTCTAGATCGAGTTCCGCCCGAGTCCAAATCTGACTCATTGTTCCTTACACCAGACATCGGAACTTTCATTTCAAGAAAGGGCCGTGAATCACAAGAGACGCAAATTATCCCAACTAGGCTTCCATCATCATCATAGAAAGGCGTATTAGTCGCTACAGCTAAGAACTTCTCTCCCATCTTATTCTTGACCGGAAATTGCCCCGTCCAATTCTCTCCCAGCATCACACGGTTCACTGTATCATTGGCCAAGCCCAAATCCCGAGGGTCTACAAGCAGCTCAATCCCATCCCGCCCTAAAGCTTCCTCTGCTGTATAACCATACAGATTTTCCGCACTACGGTTCCTGCAAAATTTTCCCAAACCACATTTTTTTTTTCTCAGAACAAGCTTTTAATACAGGTTCCCTGAATTCACGCAATCAGCACCATACAACACCACATGCTCAACAGTAAACAATGTATCAAACCTCAAACACAATCAGCACATCCATTTTCCAGCAAAGAACTAATAAGCTTTGAGAAAATTTGCCATAAATATTTATTGGAAGACACTTCTCTCCACAGGCATTTGTAGTAAGAAGCTTTTCCCTAAGTATTCACAGAAAAGGAAACTCATCCGACTTGCTCTCATGCACTAAAATTAACTCATGCATCTCATTTTGAAAAAGTTAAATGAGAAAGTTGCTATAAAAGTCAATACATCCATATATTACATCTTCATTAAGTATCACCGTTACGGAATAGAAAAATTACGCAGAATTTAATAGTAAAACAGATAAAAAGAAAACCATGCGCATTGAGACAAATGACTGACCAGTATATTACGCGACAGTTAAGATCCAATATATGAACAGACTGTCCCATTGACTGCAAAATATTAAGATACTGCCGTTCCGTGAAATTCACGGCGGAAGGACCACGGCGCGGAATAGCACCTTCTCCTTCCCCTCCTCCTCCTCCTCCGCCGAGAATTTGAGGATCGCCACCGCCGCGGCTCTCTCTCTGCAGCGGCGAGGATTGTTTAAAGGAACACGAACCTCTCTTCCACGCAGCCGCCGGTGCATCGGTCCGCCTCCTCGGCGGAGCGCCCAACCTGGAACGCTGCGGAGAGACGGAGTGCGACCTCTGGCGATGTCCGTGTCTCACATCGGAGAGTTTGAGCTTTGACATTTCTTGCTTCAGGTGCGCCTGTCCTTCTTCTAACTGTTGGATCTTCTTCACGAGTTCTTCCGTTGGTGGAGTTCCCATTGCAACACCAATCACAATCACAATCACACGCTATTGCTATCGTCCTCTTCAGATATCTGTATCTATCCACTAACAACAAGCAACCGCAACAACAACAACATTCATCTTCCTTCTCTCTAGAAGCTACCCACACATATAGCTCATAAATAAATTGATTAGACACACAGATTGCAATAAATTTTCAATTCAAGTTCCGTCTTATCTCTCAACAGAGTCAATAAAGCATCAAAACAAAAACAACAACCTATTCCTCTCTCTCTATCTCTATTATCTCTACCTATATTCTTCACTCTTACTTTTTTCTTTTCCTTTTTTTCTTCTCCTTTGCCTTTGCTTACTCTTACTTCAACTCTTTTTCTTTCCACTCTCTATCTCATCGTTAATATCTGAATCCAGCTATTTGGACCAAAAGAAAAGTTATTCATTATTATTACATCATAAAAGTAGACCAAGGAAACCCTACTCGCGATCCTGCGCGTGGAGGTAACGGTACGTTTTTTCTTTCGAGTTCTTGGTGTTGGACCAATCCACGACGCGCGTGTGTCCACTCTCTCTTCTGGGTGTGCTTTATGTTCCTAACGTACTCTGTCTTTTTGGTTTAAAAACTTTTGAGTCGCTTCATTGTATTGGTTCATTCTCACACCAGCGCCTTTTTTTTTTTTTTTCCGTGGAGCATGCTATTTTTTCTCTTCAGGAGGACTCCACTTGTTTTAATTCGGTTCAGACACATTTTTTTACCTGTTTTTATTTTTTCCTTGTTTTCAAAATTTGTGATTACTCATCATAAAGTAAAATTGAATGAAACCTCAAATGAGCAAGGAACAAGATACTTTTTTTTATACATTTTGGGTATGTTCATTGGACTGACACATTATAATTGAATCTGTTACCCAGTGTCCATAAAAGAAGTAATAATAATAATAATAATAATAATAATAATAATAATAAGAAATATATTTGATATCCTTTTAACATATTAAATATAATTTAATAAGTGTAAGTATAGTTACACCCAACATTATGATAAGATAAAAAATTGAAAAGAAAATATTATCTTTTTCTAAACCAAAACACTAACATTTTTATATTATTTATTTATTTTCAGTTGTGTAAGTAAAATAACATAATAGAAATGTTTTGAGATACTAAACATATAGAGCCGCCATTGAAGTAGCTAAGTAATATCAGAAGGACAGACGTGTCGAAAAGGATATCACCAATTTGTTGCCTTAAACTGTCTAAATCAAATACATACTGTATTTACTTTCCAAAATCAAGATAGAGAAAAGTAACTCTTTTTTTTATTTAAATTAAATGGTTTAATGTAACTTTTGTTAGAGTGACTATGAATTTTGTTTCTTATTATTGAATTTATGTCCATATATATTACTTTATAATTTTCCTATTCTTATACAACTTGCATTAAAACTACTTTTTGTTTTCCATTACAAGAAAATATTTTGTGTGCACTT
>Ga0099825_1005348_pt1 | contig 16491 bp, 8 predicted proteins | sample SiratroredBW_FD_76838 | JGI IMG/M metagenome (GOLD analysis project Ga0099825, IMG submission 76838) | Root nodule microbial communities of legume samples collected from California, USA - Siratro red BW | ecosystem: Host-associated > Plants > Roots > Nodule | place: USA: California | collected...
AAGCAAAAAGAGAAATACATCATATAATACATTGAAGAAAATATACTGAGTGTTTATTGTCAATCTGCTATAGAGAGCATATAGAGTTTTGGGTTGTGTGAAACCATTGTGTAATTCTTCACCTTTGTGAAGTAAACCCTTGTGAGCTTTCATTGTTCTCTCTTTTGAGAGTGTTTCTTTAAATCTTGAGTGGTCTTGATCTCAGAGGGAGATTGAAACTGTTATAACCTAGAGAGGTTTGTGTAACCGTTGTATCCTGGAGAGGTTTGTGTACTCGTTATAACCTGGAGAGATTTGTGTATTCATTGTAACCTGGAGAGGTTTGTATACTCATTGTAACTATTTGCTGAATAGTGGAACCTCTTGAACAATTTGTTCAAGGGAGAACTGGACGTAGCCCAAGAGATTAGGGTGAACCAGTATAAAACTGCTTTATTTGTGCTTATATATTTTTGCCTTGGTTGGTGGTTTCTATTTATAGTGAATTGAGTTCAGACTCCATTCAACCCCCTTCTAGAGCCTGCTGTTCCTACAAACTTCCTTCGTTTATCATTTTTCATTTAGTAGAACAAGATATGAGATATGTTATGAAGTCATGAATGAGAGCTTTGTAAGTACACATTTGGTTTAATGACTTTTTGAAATTGCTTGTAGATTTGTCATACTAGGTAAACATAGGGATGCATGGACATTTGGAGCGGTTGATCCCAGTAGTGGCACTGTAGCACTACTTGAGGTAATAAGGATTTGTTTATAGGCATCGTGTTGTCTGTCAATGTCAAACCACTGAAAAAGAATGGAGGCAATAACACAAGTGACGTATCTCATGAAATTAGGTAGTCCAAAGGCTAGGGAAGCATAAAAAAAAAAGGATGGAGACCTAGAAGAACAATTCTATTATGCAATTGGGATGCTAAAGAATATGGCCTTGTAATTTTCTTTACTTCTCTTATCTCTCTTTATCATTTTTAGATCACAAGCATCCTCCATCAGAAGCAAATGAAAGTTTGATATGATTATTCCCTCCAAATAGGATCAATTGAATGGGTAGAGTAGAATAGAGAAATTCTTTCTTCAGGAGAAGTTGCTTACTTGAATGTTGATTACGTAGTTGGTGGACCGGGGTTCAATGTATATGCTACTCCACAGCTAGATGAATTGATCAAAAGAGCAATTCATGAGGTATCACCAAAGCTGAACTGAAAATAATAGAATAAGTTATTTTTCCCATAATCAAAAAACTAAGATATATCATGGTAGCACTAATCACTTTGTAACTATTGATTCTTATGCAGGTCAAAAACCCTGAAAACTCATCATAGAGCATTTATGAATCTTGGACTAGTTATGGTAGTTCTCCCCTGGTAAGCATATGACTTTTGCTTACATATTTACCTTATAAATCCAATTAACTATCTTAGGATATGGCTGAGCAGAGAGTATAGACAGAGGGAAGACCAAATTAGCATTGCAGGGTGGATAAATTCAATTTACTTTTCTATTAATTTTAACAATTAGCCAATAAAAACAGGGGATTAAACTCTAGAGTGTTACAATCTGAATGTCTAATTATTTTTATATGCTAATAAACTATTTGTGTATGTTGGAACTTGAAAGTTTGGGAAGTCAGGGGGTGGAGGATCAGATTATGCTTCTTTCTTGTAACATGTAGGAATCCCAATTGCAAACATAGCCTTTGGGGGAGGTGAAAGACAAAACTTATTGTGTTGATTAAGATGTAAATGTATCATCATTCTAATAACATAATGTTATTGATTTGTTGTTTTCTAGGATTTTGAGGAATTACAACATTAATGGAACACTACCAACATATCTTGGAACAATGACAACTTTAAAAAACTCGTAAGTGTGTGCTTTTCCACTTTATTTGATTGTAATTACTATTTACATTTTCTCTTATATGTTAATAGATATATTTGATTGCAACATATCTAATAATATATTATAGATAGATTTTTACATGTGTGCGGAGTTCATAAAAAAATTCGTGTCACTGTTTTTGATTGGTTCTGCTAAAGTTGATGCTACATATTCTTATCTTCTCCCTCAAATGCCACTATTGTCGCTATCATCACATGTGTTTATCTCCCAATGCTTTTTTCTCTACCTTGCATTCGCATGTCTTTTACAACCAAGTTATAATAATTAGCAATCGTCATTGCCAAACTTCCCAAGCGTTTTTTTTTTTACAATTCTATGTTTTTCTCATAGCTTCTAATAATTCGATTGGGTTAGGTTAGACCCTTATCTGCTTTCAGCTTAATTTATTAGCCTATCACTTTCTCTGTACTATTTATATTATTGTGATACGACGATTGTATTGTATAAGAAAATATGTGGGCTACAACTTTTTTTTTTAAATTTTATGATGCTATTATGTCTGATGGAGCATCTATGATGATATGCTGATTTATTTTTTTGTGTTTGTGTCTTTTCACGAGTTTCTATATTTTCACAAGTTTCTGTATGAGAGTGGCTTTGATAAACCCTGATGGAAACTTTGCATTAATTTTGAGTTACAAGGTTTAAAAGGGTGGTCCCATAAAACTATTTAAGGAGACAGGTGCAAATAATTGTGTGTGTGTTTTTAAATTTTCTCTTCCCTTGAAGTGGTTGAAGGACTCACAAGTTGAAGATGGTAACTTTGGATCAACGTCTCGAGTTAGTGTTGTAGTAGTAGTACATAAGGAAAAGTGTTACTAGGAAAGAAGCTTTTTGAATAAAGAAATAATCGTTGTGAGGAGATTGAGATGGAGTAATTATTTTACCAAGAAGAAACTGTATTATTCATAGTATTTTACATGGTAGATTTTGGTTTATCTTGTATGAATATTAAATTCAATTGTAAATACAAATATTTTAAAGTCTTTGCATTTTATAATTTATTTAATTGTTTTTGTTAGTATTCTCACAATACTAAAGGATTTGATGAAGCCATGCAAGACATGACCAGCAAGCCAAAGCAAGCAAGCGGAAATGTGTTCTAGGTCTTAGTGTGAGTGAGTATGATTAGTCATGAAAGAGAACCTATGCACATCTAAGGAGAAATTCATTAGCACATGGTTTAAATGATTTAAATCAAACCATAAAAAGGTTTTAACTTTAGTTAAAAACAGTTTTGAAAAATAAAGTACTGAACTATTATGAACTGATTTCAAGTTAAGCCGAATCAATTTATTCGTGTCTGAGCATAACTGAATTATCAGTTTTGGAAAATAAAGTACTGAACTATTAAAAACTGATTTCAGGATAAGCCGAATCAATTTATTCGTGCCTGAGCTTAACTGAATTAACTGTTTTCTAAAAATCTGGTCTGAGCTCTTCTTTTATAATACAGTGGGTTTTTCAAGTGCGAAAAACAAGAAAAAGAAAAAGAAAGAGAACAGAGAAAAGAAAGAAGAGAGATACATTTTTGAAAATCACAATCATTTTGAAATACATTCTGTGAGAAATACTGTGAGAGATTCTATTGTTTTCATAATAATCATTTTTGAAAGAGGGCTTTTACTTAAAGAATCAATTCTGACTAAGGTGTGCTACTGGGTTTCTTCAAGACTGTGTACAGGCCTTTCTTTCTGCTCCAATCAGGGAGTTTTTCTAAACCCTTATTGATCCTGTTTGAATCAAGATTTGAGATGTTTTCATTGTAATTCTGTAAAATTCATTAAACGTTTGTACTGGTTTGGGCTTTAGAAGTAAACCTGTGTTTTCTGCTGAAATTGATTGGAAGCTGCGGGGAGCAGTAGATCAATTTGCAGGGTTCTTGATTTCTACGGGGAATAGAAATTGACTGGTCTGGGCTATAAGAGTTAGCCTGGGGTTTTCTGCTGAAATTGATTGGAGGCTGCGGGGAGCAGTTGATCAATTTAGTAGGGTTCTGATTTCTACAGGGAGTAGAAATTGATTGGTTTGGGCTATAGGAATTAGCCTGGTGTTTCTGCTGAAATTGATTGGAGGCTATAGGGAGCAGTAGATCAATTTAGCAGGGTACTGATTTCTACGGGGAGTAGGAATTGGTTGATTAATTGTATGTGAACAATTAATTGAGTTAGTTGAACTTTCTTTGCAAGTGGTGCAGAGAAGACTGGACATAGCCCTGTGTGGTGAACCAGTATAAAATTGATTGTGTCTCTTCTTCTTGAACCCTTTTCTTATAATCTTGATTTGTTCTTGCACTGCACATTGAATTAAATTAAAAGATTGAATTAATTTTTGGTAATCTTGATAAAACTGGTTTAAGTCCTCTACTGTATATTGATGTGTGCAATGTAACTTGAATTGTGTGTTGATTTTGATTATTCAACTGTAGCTGTTTATGAAATCTTGATTAACAGACTGTTTCTTTTCAAACATTGTATTACATACAACATTAACTGGAAATTGATTGCATTGCTGGAAAATTTAATAATCTACAATATCACATATCAGTTTTAATTCTAAACAAATCTGATCTGAAAGTTGTTCTGTAATGTTAGGAATCTGAGTTGCTGCATACTTAAGAGTTCATTACTGCAGTGTGATTCTTGATACTTTTACAGCAAGAATTGTGTATTTAATCTTGTGTTGACATTGAAATTAACTGATAATTGACTTTGGCTGAATTACTGTAATACTGCAGAATTGATATCATTGTTGTGTGTTCTTGGTGAAACTGAATAATTGAATCTGCATTCTGATTAATTTTCAATTCTGCATCAATTACTGGTGGTAGGAAACTTTATCAGATTTATTAATATTGATTGAAATCAGTGTAGTGTTGTGTTAGGAGTTTTAAATTAGTATTTTGTAATTCTGTTCCTCTCTGCTCTCATTCAAATTTGGAGTTGTGTGTGATCTTGATCTGAGTGTAATATTGCTATTGGAACTGTGTGAATTTGATCTGATTAATGTGCTGCTGTGAAATTGCAATTCTGTGTGATTGAGAATCTACTATGTGCTTATATCTGTCAGTATAACAAATTGATTCATTCGTGCTTTGAATCAATTTATTTCTTTACTGCGCCTATATCTTTAGCATCAAGATTCATTAAAGTTTTTCAGATTGCGAAAACTATTTTCAAAGGTCTAAATTGGTTAAAATCTTTCAAAGTTCAATTCACTCCCCCTCTTGAACTCAACCTAAAACGTTTTCAGTTTTATAAATTAACTAAGGTTTAATTAATTAATAAAACTCATTTTGGAAAAAGTAAAACATAAAAAATTAATAAAACCCATTTTATAAACACAACACGAGGAATTAAAGCTGGTTAAAAAAATGCAATAGAGTTTAAAACTTTTAAAGGTAATTAGCAGGGGTTTTCAAACTGCTGGACGTAGCGCGGATTTGCAAACCGTCAGAAATAGTAAAAGTTTGTAAACCGCCAAAAATAACGAGCGTTTGCAAATCGTTGAAAATAGCGGGGGTTGGCAAACCACCGGGAATAGTGAGGGTTTACGAACTGCCAAAAATAATGGGGATTTGCAAACCGTCAAAAATAGCGGGGGTTTATAACTGTCGTTCCAAGATTTAGTAAAAACTGCCGGTAATCAATTAGCGACACTAGTTCTTCCAGGGAAAAACCAAACTGTGGATAATGCACTTGGTGGGGGTTAAAACCATCAGAAATGCTAAATATAACTCCCATTAAAAACAAATTTTCTTGTAGTGATAATTTGGTTATCTTATTCTAGGTGTCTAGTATTTGGTAAATTTTTCGACTCTTTGTAGTTATTATTTGAATTGCAATCAATTTTTAAGTAAAGGAAGATTTGTATATAATTGCTATTGACATTTAATTTATGTATTGAAGTTGATGGATGATGTTGTTTATTGTCATTCATGAACTTAACAATGACTTGAAATGTTCAAAATGAGTTTTTTTAGGTCTTTGGGAAATTTTTATTTATCTGAATCTAAAGTTGTATTATGTTAAATTTGCTAAGATGGTTAAATTGATTTAATTTGGTTTTGAACGATTTCTAATATTTATGTAGGATTTTTTGTCTTCTACATATCTACCTTGAGCATTGAGTTATTGCTGGAGCATAGTTTAAGCCAAGACTTCAACCTTGGGTTTAAAGATATAAGTGATTCACCTAATGCTTAAGTGATAACTCGTCTTACTTAGGCTATAAGTCACAACCTGAGAAAGAGAGAACCAGTAGCTATCTTCTCTTCCCTAATAGCTCCTCGTTCAGGCAATGACTAATCACTCAAGCGATGGAGTTTTTTGGGATTGGGAGTTTGACTTGTTTTCTTAAGTTATACAGTTACATATCAGTCAAGCAACATATTGTAGCTTGAGGGAGGATGAACGTTAGAGAAAGTTGTATTTTAATTGAGTTTATTGCTCAAATTTTGGCAAAACACTCAAGCGATACAACATGTCACTCAAGTGATACAAGTTGTACCTGAAGTGATACAAATTGTCACTCAAGCGACAACACACAAATTGAGCGAGGAGGCTCTGGTGCCATAATTTCATTTATTCTTCGAGAAGTCACTTAAATGGTGTAGTTTCACTTAAATGACATCTTTAGATGTTTAAGTATTCAACAAATATCTCTCTCAAATCCTTGATATCTCTCCCAAGTCATGTCGGTTGTAATATTTTATCATATCTTTTGATATCATGGGCAAGGTAGTTAAATGAGATTATGGGTAGGATATTGAAGAGATTTCAAAATCGTAAATCATAGGATCGTAACATGGAGCGCAAATTTTACTTTTTCTAATATGTGTGTGTGTTTATGTATATCTATTATCAGCACAGAAAGTAAATAAAAGAAATAAAAGAAAGTATTTTAGAGATGTTTTAAGAAAATAAAAGAAATAAGATATACACATAAAAAATGTCTTCATTTAGTTTTATTTTAATTGAAATTGAAATTGATTGAATTCAATGAAGTAGGTGAACGTGTAGAAGAAAAAGCTCTTAATTTCTAATTGAGCTTGAAATTTGTTTTGAATTTTAATTACATTAATTTTAATCATTGGTGTTAGGCTGACAACACACATAACAAGGTAAAATTTTAATTACATGAATTTTTAATTAAAATTAGGTTACGTTCACCTAAGAAGGTTAATAGTTGGTGCAGGAAACAATCTAAAAAATCGTGATCACACATTTTTACGATTTTATTCGACGATCCATACAATCTTACTATTATACGATCTTGCATGGAATTTGGATCACAGATAATATGTACAATTTTATGATTAAAATCCAATTTTAACTACCTTGATCATGAATTTTTTTTTATCATATTTCCTAATAGTTGTAATCGTGTAATTAGTTACAAATTAAGATAGTTATATTTAAAAGGTACACAAAGATAATGCTCTCTTGTTTGTATATGTATTATACGATCGATCCCATATCTGTTATTAGTTATTATGGTATTAAAGTTTTACCTGGTTTGAAAAAAAAACTGGTGTTTCCATCTTATTGCCATGGCAAATGTAGAAGGCAACATCAATAGTGGTGAAACGATGACCTTCAGGAAAACCATCTCCCTTTACAACATTACTCATGGGACCATAAGAGAAAATGGACGTAAAAATGGGTACAACAGGGCATACCTCATATTGACATAGGGAACAGGAACAACATTACTCGTGGGACCATAAGAGAAAGAGAACAGGAACAAAATGGGTACAACAGGGCATACCTCATATTGACCTAGGGTTTAGGGTTTAGGGGAGGATTGATCTAAGTCAATTCAATGCAAATATTCACATAGGGAGCAGGAACAAAAGAAAAATCTCAAATGTGGATAAAAGTGATATAAATGGACTTAGTAGTGCAATGGCAAATTTTATTCAATATTTTGAATAATTCAAAGTTAGGAGCAACAGAGAAACTTATTGATAAGTGTTCTCCTATGCATTGAAATATAGACAACAGTGTTTTTCACCATATGATAGGTAGGCTAGAATGCTTGTCTCATAATCGAGACATGATAAAATGTCTCGTTCAACTTTCAAATGAGATATAAAAAACTGCTACAAAAGAAGGTATAGTGGTTCTATAAGCGACAAGTTGAAATTAGCTAATATTCCTTATGTTCCAAGTTTACAATACAATCTCATTTCAACATTTGAGTTGATTGGTGAATATAATTGTCTTCTTCAATTCACCTATAAATTTTGTGCTATACAAGACTACACTTTTAAGACGATGATTGGAGTAGGTGAACGGCGAGATGGGTGTTGTTACTTAAGAGGAAGGACATTTGTGGCAGTAGTACAATCTTGTAATGGAAAATCTTTACATTTTTTCATAAGCAGCTAAAAACATCCATCATTTGAAGTTTTACAGTTAGTTCCAAATGTTGGCATTGGTAATAATAGTAGCGTATTTAATAAGGTTTGTGATGTTTGCCTTAAAACAAAAACAAACAAAGGTGAAATTTCCCTCTAGTAATAATAAAACCTTGAATTGTTTCCAATTAGTTCATTATAATTTAAAGGGACCCTATCGAACCACTACATCTTGTGGTGCAAGATAGTTTACAACTGTTATTGATGATTATTCAAGAGTAACATGGATATACAAATTGATTGATAAGAAAGAAGTATCAATGAATTTGCACAATTTTATAGCTAATGTAGAACTCCAATTTAATAAACAACTAAAAATAGTACGAAGTGACAATGATATTGAAATCACTTGCCTTGGAAGTTGCTTTCTTAAGTATGGTATTGTACACGAAACATCTTGTGCAAGAATCTGACAACAAAATGGACGTCTGGAACATAAACATAGGCATATTTTTAATGTTGCAAGTGTTTTGTAGTTCTATACAAAATTTTTTATTGAATTTAGTGAGAATGTATTTTGATTGTTGGATGTTTAATAAACCAAAATCCATCAGCTATTTTGCATGGGAAGACACCATATGAACCCTAATATGATATGATGCCATGACTTGGACATTTTCATGTGTTTGAATGTTTATATTATGTGCCATAAATGTGTTTTCTTGGATTATCTTTATAGAAAGAAAGGGCGGGAAATTTATGATCTTGAATCTAAAGTAATCTTAAGTTCAAGAGATGTTGCATTATAAATTTTTTTTTATATTACTAATGACCAACAAAACCCACTTTATGAGCACAATAATTCTACACTAGGTTCTACAACAGATTGCGATGGTATACATCGCAATGAGTAACAAAGTAGTACTCTATAAAGTCACATGCAAGAAAGTATTTTTCCTTGTGTTGGCAATGAGATCAATAACCATGAGACTATACATGACACGGGGATCCCAACAATGTTGTAAATGAGGAACCTCTGGGTCATGGCTAAGGCACCGAGATACCTTCCACTTGTCTAAAAGATTTTGTAATCAACATTATCTACAAATTACACCCCTCGAAGAAATCATCTTGCTCATCACAACCCTCGGGTACTCCTTATCTTATAGCTCATTATGTAAACTACAATAATTTTATACACAATATAGACACTTTTTGGCAACCATTACCATAGGAACTGAACCTCAAACATTTGTCGAGGCTATAAAAGATGCCCGATAAAGACAAGTCATGTAACATAAGATCCAAGTCTTAGAAAATAACGACACTTGAATTATGATCTCTCTTCCCCTATGTAAGAAATCTATATGATGCAAATGAGTTTATTCAATTAAGTATAATTTGGATGGATCCATTGAGAGATACAAAACACGACTTGTGATCTTGGGAAATAAACAAGTTGAAGGTCTCAATTACAATGAAACTTTTGCTCGTGTTGATGAAATGCTTATTGTTTGTACCTTTGTTGTTGTTGATGTGACCAAAAATTAGGAACTCCACCAAATGGACGTTCACAACACTTTCTTGCATCGTGATCTTGTGGAAGAGGTATGCATGAAGTTGCCTCTGGGCTTTTGATACATTTTTTATACATTGACACTCCCTTATCTTTATTTGCTTCTTGTAGTCAAGGTTTTACTTGGAGATTCTGGATCTAGTAGAGGAAGATTCTTTCTCTTTTCCATTTTTGCTACAAATTACTTGGAAATAGGTTTCATGATGTTTTTTTTTTCTAACAAAATTCTAAGAAATGGTATGATACTTTATTAAATCTTTAATATTTTTATATATTAGAAAAGGGACGTCACACTTTGGCCAATTTAGCAAACCAAAATCTAGGAGCTTGTTTTAAACAATATAAAGACTTTTGAAGACAATAACACTTGATTTGAAGTATGCCTAGGCATTAATCAAATGATGCTTAGTAGATAAAGCATAGTATTAGGTGAAGAAAAGTTAAGGAATACAAAATTCAATAGAAATTGAATGAGTAAGCAACTCAAACCATAAACGAAGAGCTATTTCAACAATAAGATCAATAGGTATGATATTGGACTAAATGTCATGACAGAATATGAAGAACAACTTCTTTAAAGTATCTTGTTGATGAAAGAATTAATATAACAAAGTCAAATGAAAAGTCACTACTGAAGTAAAGTATGAAGAAATAATCAATACAAGAGTGTGAGAGGATAAAGGTTATAATCAATACAACGAAGTAGCTAGTAAGAAACTATTATTAGAATTATTTAAGAGTTGAATAGATGAATGAAAGAATGGCCAACTCAATGTTTTATTATATCAATTTGGAACATTTTACATCATACTTACAATTTCTTTGCATCGTCTAATTACATCATTGTTACAAATATGAAATGAATAATTTCTTGATCACAAGAAAACTATTTCATAATAATTTTCGTCTATCTTCCTGGATAGAAGAAAGAATACCAGAGTTTGACGGAAGAATGCACTCTTCTTATTCAATCTTGCACCTCTACAGATGAAAACTCTATTCAAATGTAGACTAAAAGCCAAATACAATCAATGGAATTGTAATACAACCAAATCTACAACTAAGTATAGAACAAATTGGCTTAAAACTACATAGGCTTCCTTGTACACAGATAGCTTATGACAAGTTATGTGGGGGTCCACTCCTAGCATATCAGTCGTTGTCCATGCAAACATGTTTTTATTCTCTGTCAATACTTTCATAATTTTGTTCTCATATTCTCCCATCATTTGTTCTCCCAACTTTACAAGCTTCTCTTTATTGCCAACTTGGCATGACTTTTGTCGCTTCTCTCGGTTCCATGTGATCTCTTTCATGAATTCTGGGATTGAGGTTAGTCATAGCCACCATTTTCTCATTTTGACCACAATAGAGTACCTGCTCAGGTTGTATTTTCAAGCTGGCCATGTAACACTCTCTGGTCGTCTTCTAATCCCCCAAAACCGTGATGATCTCACATTTTTGTAAATGGAACTTCATGACTAAATGAGGGGTGGAAACAATGACTCCGAGTGCGTTCAAAGATGGTCTCCCAAATAGAAAGTTATATGAGGTGTTGGCATCAACCACCAAGTAGCAGATTTAGATGGTTTGTTGTTGTTCCTGCCTATGAATCAGGTTCTAAACTCCACATATCCTTTCACATTCGCCCGTTCTCTTGAGAATCCCACTATTTGATCATGGTAGGGCTTGAGAATGCTTTCTTAGAAACCCAAACGTTGGAATGTTTTCCAATAGAAAATGTCAACTAAGTTGCCTTTGTCAAAAAGAGTTTTCATCGCGAAGTCGATTATTTCAATAGTTATCACCATAGGATCATCTTGGTCGGGGTCAATCGCATGAAAATATTCATATGTAAAAGTTATGCTTGGCGTACTTCATCAGGACTTGTTCAACATGGCATTGACAAATTGAATAGAGCAAAGATGTCTCTTCCTCACAAACATCGAGCTTCCACCACTAGAGAATCCGCTTGAGATGGTGTTTATGACTCCTCGCAATGGAAGGTCATGACCCCTGCTTCTATCTTTTCGGTCTTTTCTGTCATAATTGCAGTTTTTATGTATGTAACGACCCAAATGGTTTGCTTGAATCAACTCTTCAATTTTATTCTTTAGGGTCATGCATTCTTATATGGTATGCCCATAGTTGCATTGAAACCTGCAATACTTGTTGGGATCAGCATTTAGACGAGAGACAACCTTTGTGGGCTATGAGAGCAGGTTTGAGCTAAGGGCTTTCCTCAAGGATTCGTGATCTTTCTGCATTGAGAGAAGCATAATGTTCAAATCTGGGCTTGCAGACTAGGTCTTTGAATTTTTGGTTTGGCTTTGAGAACCTGCTATAGTCACATCAACTGTATAGGTTTGACTTCTTTGGGATGGTTTCTTCTTCAAGTTGCTTTCTAAACTCCTTCAATTCTTCGAGTGCCATGAATTTTTCTGCTCTTCTTGTCTATGCTAGCTATAGGTTTCTTTGACAAACTGTTAGAAAAAAGGCCTTAGTTTTAAAGCGGTCAGCAGATGGTGCATTGCGAACTCAGGACTTGGGTTCTTGATCTTCAGGGTCATCTTCCCAAATCTTTCCATAAAAGTTCCGAGCGACTCATTCTTCTTTTGCTTAAAATTCACTAAGGCGAGAAAGGTCAACTAGTGAGGTCAGCTCGTGACAAACTGTGTCCTAAACATAGAGATCAATATTTGAAAACTATCAACTAAGAAAGGAGGCAACCGAGTGAACCAACTCAGCGCGGTGCCTTTCAAGGAGGTGTGGAGTATTTAGCAAAGGATTTCATCTTCTAAGGCGAAGAGGTCTACTTGTGTCGTGTAAACATCCAGGTGTTCGTCAAACATCAGATTCCTCCAAATTTGCGGGAGGGGAACCTCCACTATCTCATCAGTGAAGGGATGTGTTCTAGTAGAAGAAGGGGCAGTATGTTAAATTTGGGTTAAGCATTGACTTCCCATAGTGTAATTGGATGGGGGAGGTCTAACTCTCACATCTGTGTCTTCCTTCTCAAAGGAGGTGTTGTCAAGCTCTCTTTCAGCTAACTTCTTCTTGAAGCTTGAATTTTCTTATATCAGGTTTTCAACCTCTTCAGCATTCTTCCTCTTAAGGTCTTCCAGGACACGTCTCATCTCTATCAGCATAGTTGTAGTATCAATGTGGTTCTCCGATATGATGCGCAAAGTATGTTAGTTGCTAGTTGCTTTGCATTTAGTCACCATCTTCTAAGTCGGTCTCACGGTGGGTGTCAAAATGTTTCCAATAGAATGAGTAGGTTGGAGTAGTGAGGAAATGTAGACGCGGGACTGACTTTTAAACACGAGGATTCGTCTTCTGATTACTGACTTTTAAACACGAGAATTCATCTTCTTGATCAGACTTGGTAAGCTCTTCCAGGTGAACCGTCTTCTTGATCTCGATTTGAGGGTATATATAAAGACACTCTGACACTCAAGTCAAAATGAGTGCAAGTAAATAGTTCTAGGAATAATAATAATACCTAGGTGGAGTACCTTTCTATTTATAGGGATGATATAGAGTCTGACCATTGTTCTTCATAGTCCATGATTATTAACTTCATTAGTCGGATGATTTTCACTAATTGTTTTGATTAGTACCTGCTTTAAATCTTATAGCATCATCCCTAAATTGTTAGGAAAACTTGGATTTGGGCTAACTTTACAAAGTGACTTTGAATAATAGGTATGAGGATTTTCTAAGGTGTGCTAAACTTGGAGCGACTTCTAATTGGATTATGTTCTTTATGACCGAATAAATCCAATCCATGAATATTGTAGTAGGAAATAAAATTAAAAGTGATTGTGATTATCAAGGTGTATAAAATTATGTTATTTTGTCTGCTTGTGTATACAATTTTCCATACAAGAACCTTTCCACATATCAAAGAGATAAAAGACAGATAAGTCAAAAATTACAAAATTCTTTTTCCAAATAGTACACTCTCCATTCCCACCCATAAAAAAAACCTACTGTAACTGTCTGTTGACTGACCTACATATGGGTCTCTAGTCCCCACCATGAATTATTTAACCCATATTTACGGAAAAGCAATTATCACACGATTTTATAAACTAAAATAAGGATTTTAAAATATATATTTTTAAGAATATTTCTGAAAATTGTCATATTTTCCCTAAAATTTGAGATAATTAGGATTTTTAGTCTCCTAAATGTTTTTCTAAAAAATGGTTCTTCAAAATTGAAATAAATATTATTTTAATCCCTAAAAACTGAATTTAAGAGACTAAAAATAGTTTTAAGCTTCGAATATTAAATCCGTATAAACTCTAACCACCGAATGTTAAATCCTAATTAAAAAAAATATCATTTTAGTCTTTAAATTTAGTAATAGAAATTAAAATTATATTTTTCAATTTTTAGAATTAGAAAAAGTTATTCTTTTTTAAATTTAAGAAATCTAAACAAAATTACTAGGGCATAAAAGCATAACTAAGCTTTTTTAAACCAAGCAGATTAAATAAACATCTATGAAAGTAAAAATATATTTTGTTTTTCATTAATTGTTTCTTAAGAGAATTTAGTACAAAGAAACCCATCTATTATTCAAACTTCATTATCAAGTGATTTGTGTTTGGTGTGAATAATCAGTAGTACAATAATTTTGTTATAGAAAAGTAATCATTTACAAAAGACATGCATATTCTACTACACTACTAAGATTATAAATTATATAAAAATTTACAAAGAATATTACATATTCTATTTTAAATCAATTAAACATAGCTTTTCCGTGCGGTATATTAATTGAAATAGACTATACTACTCTGCGCTGGATAAATTTATAACGTGATTTACATAAAGTCCATACTAGGTCATGCTCTTAAGAAGTAGGCTAATATTTTATAAAATCTTATTTGATTAAAAATACCATATTTTAGGTCATTAAAAAAAGTAAATTTTTATGTTAGATTATATATGCACAATTCATATATATAATATTGCATAATATAAAAAATTGTAATTATATTGGCCTATTTAAATCAGTAAATAAGTTTACTAACATTTAAAAAAATCTAACAAAATAAACTTTTAAAATATTTTGTTTTAAGATTACTGGCAGCCAGCGACAACACACTTTATATGGTCTAATAAGGAACATGAGACCATCAATGTCCAATACGTTGATTGTATTAGAAATGAATCTTCCATATCTAAAAAACATAGTTGACTTAAGGTCAATCATGGTGCACGTGTAGTAGTCCAAACTAATAATTGTTGATGTATGACTATTATATCTGATTGGATGCACTAACTAAAGTGGTGTTTCACCTTACAGATGCATGGTTGCGGCTCGTGTTCTATGCCATTTCACACGTAAGCTTAACAAGAATTGAAGGATAAAGATGAGACTTTTATATGGTATGAAATGAGTAATATAAACAATATATGTCAAATTTTTTTTGTTTAAGTTGCTTAATAAATTGAAATTTAATAAATTTAAAATTTTTCAAAGTTTTCCAATATGTATATTCAAAGAACTCAATAAAACTAAAATATAGTTTAAGATTAATGAGTCGAATATGAATTTTTAGAAAAATAAAATACACAAGTTAAAGACTATCACATAAAATATCACCTCAATTAGCAGTATTAAATACATTTCACACTTGAAAATAAATAAAAAAATATTGATATATATATATATATATATATATATATATATATATTTCCTTTAAGAATAAATATTATGCTATAAGTTTTAGATGTTAGCTATTTAATAGAAAGAATTGGACAATTTTTACATCAAGAGATAGATAAAATTCCACATCGATAAATGAATAATAAAATTAATTTTATAAATTAAAAGTTGTGTTATAAATTTAGAATTTATCAAAATAACTCTTAAATAAATTATTACCTTATCGTGTTCCTCTCTACCAGTTAAGTAGAATCGTCAACTTTTCTTGTAAATGTAGATAAAAAAGTGGCTATATCGATATGTGAATGTTGAAGTTAATGGAGTATTCTATTTGGATGAAGTTGCTTTTCTTCAAATTTCATGTATGAAATGATTTCATGTACAGTACTACTGATTGATTATAGTATTCCAGTCAAACTAAAGATGATTACTTCAAAACACAAATCTTAATCTTTTACTAATGTTTATACGTGTCTTTTAAAATAAGCAAACAGAAGAAACAAAGAGAAATAAGGTATGGTCAAAAGTTTGCTTTGTTGGATATGTAACATCCCATATTTTTCATATAATAGAAACTTTATTGCATAAAAAAAATTATATAATAAACTTGAATATAATAATTCATATATTCATCATGTATTTCAAATTATACTTCTCCGCATAAGATTTAATAAAATATCTTTATAAAATTACAAATAAAATAAAATGAAGCTTCTCCATCACAATTCATTGGGACTCACACCACCTGTCGAATTCTCTGCTCCCGTATAATATACACGATCATCGCAGTTTTAAAACAAAACAAACAACAACACAAAAAAAAGGGTAAGCTAGAGAGTTTTTAAAACAATATATATTTTCATAAATTGGATTTCTATCTCAACAAACAACAACAATTCAATCTTTCATAATTCATCTCACATCATACATACACTGACTCACAAACAAAGACACTAGACTCTCTAC
>Ga0099825_1005350_pt1 | contig 16485 bp, 5 predicted proteins | sample SiratroredBW_FD_76838 | JGI IMG/M metagenome (GOLD analysis project Ga0099825, IMG submission 76838) | Root nodule microbial communities of legume samples collected from California, USA - Siratro red BW | ecosystem: Host-associated > Plants > Roots > Nodule | place: USA: California | collected...
ATATATATATATATATATATATATATATATATATTAAAACTTTTTAAATATTATATTTTAATTTTAACAATAATATACTTATATTAATTGTTAGTAATTTTTTTAGATTTTATTTTTTATTATCGAGTAATCAAATTAAAACTATTGATGAAAAAATATAAATAATTTAACTAATTATATTAGAGTTTAATCTTATTAATTTATGTATATTTATTTAAAATTGCTGAATTAAAGTTCTTTTTTTATAAAAGACTAAATTTATTTTGGAATGTGGTTTATTTGATTTTATTTATTAGAGTTTAATTTCTTTTATTAGATAACTGAGTTTGAATTTAGAATTTAGAAAAATATTTTTATTTGAGTTTATATTTTAAAATTAATTTAAATATTTTTCATTTGTAGATGGATATAAAGGTGGTAATGAGACAGGTAATTAGAGTCATCAAAATTAATCTGATTCAAATTTGCGAGTCCATCTGATTCATAACGGATGGATTGGTAATTATTTTTAATTATGTTACTTGAAAAAAAACTAATTAACTTATAGATAAACTGAAAATAATAAAATATTTAAATTTAAGAATTTCAATCAATTTAACGTTTAAATAAAATAAAAACTCATGCAAATATCCTTACATGAAATAAACTTTGTTTAAATATCCTTACATGAAATAAACTTTGTTTAAACTTGTTTGATATAGGTTGAATTAAAAAGGAATCACTTCAAGTCATATCAATTTTTAGTGGAGCAAATATTTTATAATCTAACTTAACTCGACCTATTACTTATTTGTAGATAAATTAAATTGACTTAAGTATGTTATACTTTCTTTAAATTTATTTCATACATATATTACAGTAAACTCATATTAAATTATTTAAGTAAATTGTTCTATTTATAATATAATAAAGTCAGTAACTTATTTAGTCAAATATAAATCATAGAGAATAATATTATAAAAATAATAAATAAAATCGAAATATTAACTTATATAATTGAATAAATAAATAATTTAAAAATTGAAATTATTCAGATGTTATTGAATAAAATTTTAATCTTAGTATAAGCTATATAATTAAAAAATAATAAATAATTATAATAAAAAGTAATAAAAGGTCAACTCATGATTAATCGGATTGAAATTTATTAATATACTATTTAAGTAAATCAAATTTAATCTGTTCCATATTTAAGAAAGTAACGTTTTTTCCAACCCCATCCCGTTGCAACTTTGCATGAATTGGATGGGCTCATGATGCTTAATACTTCTAAATCTAACAATTCAAGGTGTTATTAATAGTAAAATTAATTAATAATGGAGATCTTTTAGTATTTTTTTTTACAACGGCATACGATGTAAAGAAAAATGTTCAATGACACATAAGGAATATAAGAAGAGAGGTTTGAACTGCTAATTTTTTTTCTAAAATAGTATGTATAATCTTTTTTATAAGTGTTTTTTTAATAAACTAATTTTGTATAGGTGCCCTAAATAATAACTTGATTTCATTCTTTAATTAGCTGGAATTGCGTAACAATTAATCCACTCTGTAACACTCTTCAATATGTATGTGTAGATTCTTAAGTAAATCAGATTTGCATTTAATTAAATTGAGTATACTTTCATACAACAAACTAACATATAACTGTTTTTATAATATATATATATATATATATATATATATATATATATATAATGTGTCGTCAACATTCTTTAATTTAGAATTGTTTTCCTATATTAAAACCAAAAATAATAATTTAATAAGTATAACTTGACCTTTCTTAAATTATATTCGAACTTTAGTTTGCTAAGATATTCTTTAAAAAAACATGAGTTGTAATTAGCATATACTTATAGGATAAGAAATACTAAGGCAAAGCTTACCCTTTTTAGAAGTAACAACTAAGTCAATTTTTCTTAAATACAATTAAATAACTTGTTTAACTCCTTTGAGAATACAATGCATGTGTTTGTTTCTCTACAAGAAGAAATATTCTCAATCAAAATTCTTTGATTTAGAATTCTTTTCCTTTCAAATATGTAAAACATGTATTTATAACTTAGAACTTTCTTAAACTATGATCAAAGTTTAGTTTGCTAAGATATTCTTAAAAAAACACGAGTTGTAATTAACATATACAGAATAAAAAAAATACCTCTTTTATAAGTAACAACTAAGTCAAATTTTCTTAAATACAATTAAGTATAAACTTGTTTAACTCCTTTTAGAAAGCAATACTTTTACTTCTTTCTCTAGAAGAAACATTCTAACAAGTTATAATTATAATTTTCTTAGAATACACCCCACTTAAGGAGGGTTATGTCAAAATGCCTTTTTTCGAAAATATATTATATTTTATAATAAAACATTAAATAATATAACAAGTATAATTTAAAAGTATTATATAGTATTATAATAATAAGTAAATATTATACTTGTAAAAAATTACTCACGTTATTATAAATGTCAAAAATAAAATTAAAAATATCATTAAATTATATTAAAGAAAAAGAAATATAATATTATAAGATTATGCTACTGGTTAATAAATTTTTTCTCCAACTTATGGTAAAAAAGTTTTATCATGATGAAGAAAAATTATGATTCTTAATAATTGTATAGAGTTAAGTTTCTATTTATTTATACATTATTTTAATTTAATTTTTCTATTTAATGACAGTATTTTTACTTTATCTAAAAAATTTATCACATTAAAAACTTACATATATTGCTTTCGAAATAAACGAAATTAAAGATTATTTAATCAAATGTTTAAGAGAATAAATATTTACACGAAACAACGGTAAAAAAAAATTGTAAAATCATATTAGAAAAAAAATTAAAGGAATAAATATTCAAGTGCAAAGGGGAAAACTTTAACTAAAACAACACATTATAGATGAAATTTTTTACATTAGACATGTTAATATCTAAATTATGTGGCAGAGCATATCATGATTAAACACATTACACCAAATGTATTAATGCTTAAATCATATTTCAAATTTTTATTTTAGGAATAATCTTGATGCAAAAAGTTGTAACAATCTATATAATTTTAGAGATAAATATTAACATAACTTGAAAGCATTTGCATGCGTCATACGATAGCTATGCACGAGAAAGTAATGACATGTAAATCATTTAAGTATGCGGAATTTGGATAACCACTTAAATTGTTTAGTTATAGATTATATTTTATTCTTTCAAATCAATCGTAGTCATTTATAATTTTTTTACTTACTTTTTATTTGTTTTTACTACTTTTCTTAATACCAACAATTTCAAATCATGTTCTATTTCTTATCGTTCCTTCACTTAATTTAAACTTAATCCAAAAAAAGGTATAAAGAATGGATGAAGCTCAAAACCTACTTTTAGGATTAACGTAACTTGCATGAGTCAAGGGAACGTGGAACTTTTAAATATGAAAGCATATAGCTAACTACTTAGAAAATTAAATGATAGTAATTGTATTTTTCTTCAAGATTGCAGTGATTGTGATCCTTCTCCTCTCCAACGTTTTCTCACGCCATGACAAAACTTGGTGGAAGTCCCTTATTTTCAAGACCAAATACACATTCTCCATGTTTTTCTTTTCTTCTATGATTACCTCAATTTTCAAACTTTCTTCTGCTTTAATTATCTCCCTCGCGTGTTAAGAAATTTTTTATATTGTGTGTAAAAAGAAAAAATAAAATCACCATTTATGGCCGTGTTTGCAATGTTTGCAATGTTTTTCAGCATATAGTAATAAATTAACTATGAACGAGTCCAAGAATCACACGAATTAATTATATCCAGTTCTGATTTTTTTTATTTGTTGAAATTGATCTCTAAATTTCTGTCTTTTTCTAAATTATTCTTTGAATGTATTAGTTTTCTCCTCCTCTAATTCTTCTCGCTCAGATTTCTAACTCTATTTCGTATAATTTTTCTAAATCAAATTCTATCATGTAATAGTTAGCGAGTACAGATCATTTTCACTAAAACAAAATTTAATTTAAAATATATGTTTTTACTTTTAAAAATCTCTCAATTCTTCTTTTTAGTATTGAAGCTCAATATTAATTGCTTTAGTTAAGAAAAATTACTTTAGTTAGATTCAAGATCGAATTCTGGGTGTAGTTTGATTATATTGTTTTAAGTTTCAAGCATTTTAATGAAATTTCAATTTTTTTAGTAAGCAACTTCCAAGTAAGATAGAAGAGTTATTTCAAACTATATTAAATTATTGATTTGAGTATGATTACTATTGATATTGAATTAATAATTTGTGTATTATAATTGAATGGATGGATATTATTGATTGGTTTAGTTTTTGAACTAGGTAATGACTTATAAGGGTATTTTTAGCTATTTTTAGTAACTTTGTATTTTGGTTGACTATAAATTGTGTTTTGAACTTTCTAGAAAATGTTTATTTTGGTTGAAATTGGTTTTGGATAAGTTTTGAGATTTCGTTAATTTTTTTATATCTCATTGAGTGATGAGTTATTCTCAACCATGAGTTTTAACCTTGAGTATAAAAGGTGACCAATTAGACGCTTAAGCCATAATTCTCTTCGCTCAAATTAGAAGCAACAATTTAAGTGAGAAAGACAATAGTTATTCTCTTCTCTATAGAAGCTTCTCACAAAAATAATGAAGTATAAAAGATTTTAGGTAAGTTTCCAGTCTTTGATTTTATAAGATTTTACAATCAAATATTGTTTAAGTGACATATTGTAGCTTTAGTGGAGAAGAACCAAAGAGCATGTGTTTAATTTGAGTTTGTTGCTCAAGGGTAAGAAGTTCAAATGATATAATTTTTTTCAAATTGATAGAAAATTACAGAATAAATATTCTGAATAATGAATTTAGCTATCATGTTAGAATATTGAGAGTCATAATCCAATAGAATAATCACATACCTGAATACATGGATGAAGATGAAACATGCGATTGGGTTATGATCTTCCTCAACCAAAATCTTCCTTATTCCTCTTGCTAGACTCTCTTGCTAGACTTTAGAGTGACTCTTTTGATGGGGTAAGAGACCACAAAGTTTGTGATTTTGGTATATGAGGGACCATCCCCTTACCTCCCTATTATTACTCTAAAAAGACCATTCCCATTAAACTAATTACTTTGAGAAATTAAGGAAGTCATTAAAACTCTATTAAATGACTCATTAAAACCATCTTGACCAACAATTTCGAACTTAAAGAAAATTAACCGCTAATATGATTATATAAATAAATATATACAATTAGACTAAGGAAATATAATTTCCTAACAATCTCCCACTTGGGCTATATATATTGTCCTGAAATAATCATATCACAAAATAAACCAAAAGTGCACATACGAAATGCTATTTATCCTTAACTACTTAAACAATCTGGTCCATCTCATATACCAATAATAGAATTACCGCGGCTTTAATCACATTAAATTCGTAACTGAACCACCACGATCATTACCATACAGATATATACATAGATCAAGTCTTAATGAGCAACATGAAAATCACATCTCATGCATGTTTATTTCCAACGGGTCCTATTAAATTGTTTAGTTATAGATTATATTTTATTCTTTCAAATCAATCGTAGTCATTTATAATTTTTTTACTTACTTTTTATTTGTTTTTACTACTTTTTTTAATACCAACAATTTCAAATCATGTTCTATTTCTTATCGTTCCTTCACTTAATTTAAACTTAATCCAAAAAAAAGGTATAAAGAATGGATGAACCTCAAAACCTACTTTTGAGACTCAAAAGGATTGCGAAAGATTTGTCAAGATCACCAAAGTTAGGATTAACGTAACTTGCATGAGTCAAGGGAACGTGGAACTTTTAAATATGAAAGCATATAGCTAACTACTTAGAAAATTAAATGATATTAATTGTATTTCTCTTCAAGATTGCAGTGATTGTGATCCTTCTCCTCTCCAACGTTTTCTCATGTCCCTTATTTTCAAGACCAAATACACATTCTCCATGTTTTTCTTTTTTTCTATGATTACCTCAATTTTCAAACTTTCTTCTGCTTTAATTATCTTAAGAAATTTTTTATATTGTGTGTAAAATAAATAAATAAAAAGATCACCGCAACTCATGATCACTTTGTCAAATACGCATTTATGGCCGTGTTTGCAATGTTTTTCATCATATAGTAATAAATTAACTAAGAAGGAGTCCAAGAATCACACGAATTAATTATATCCAGTTCTGATTTTTTTTATTTGTTGAAATTGATCTCTAAATTTCTGTCTTTTTCTAAATTATTCTTTGAATGTGTTAGTTTTCTCCTCCTCTAATTCTTCTCGCTCAGATTTCTAACTCTATTTCGTATAATTTTTCTAAATCAAATTGTATCATGTAATAGTTAGCGAGTACAGATCATTTTCACTAAAACAAAATTTAATTTAAAATATCTGTTTTTTATTTTAAAAATCTCCCAATTCTTCTTTTTAGTATTTAAGCTCAATATTAATTGCTTTAGTTAAGAAAAATTACTTTAGTTAGATTCTTGATCGAATTCTGGGTGTAGTTTGATTATATTGTTTTAAGTTTCAAGCATTTTAATGAAATTTCAATTTTTTTAGTCATTACTTGGATTGCAAGCAACTTCCAAGTAAGAAAAGTTATTTCAAACTATATTAAATTATTGATTTGAGTATGATTAGTATTGATATTGAATTAATAATTTGTGTAGGGATATTATTGATTGTTTTAATTTTTGAACTAGGTAATGACTTATAAGGGTATTGTTAGTTATTTTTAGTAACTTGTATTTTGGTTCACTATAAAATTGTATTTTGAAATTTCTATAAAATGTTTATTTTGGTTGAAATTGGTTTTGGATAAGTTTTGAGATTTATACATAAATTGTTACTTTTTTTGTATATCTCACTGAGTGATGAGTTATTCTTATATATGAGTTTTAACTTTGAGCATAAAAGGTGATTAATTAGACGTTTAAGCGATAATTTTCCTCGCTCAAGTTAGAAGCAACAATTTAAGTGAGAAAGACAATAGTTATTCTCTCCTCTACAGAAGCTCCTCGCAAAAATAATAAAGTATAAAAGGTTTTAGGTAAGTTTACGGTTTTGATTTTATAAGATTTTACAATTAAATATTTTTTAAGTGACATATTGTAGCTTTAGTGAAGAAGAACCAAAGAGCATGTGTTTTATTTGAATTTATTGTTCAAGGGTAAGAAGTTCAAATGATATAATTTTGTTTGAATGACACTACACAACTTGAGTGAGATAACTCCAATAACATACCTTTATATTTATTTTCTCCTATAAGTCGCTAAAGCTAGGTAATTTTGCTCAAGCAGATTTGTTGAGGTCTAAGTCATTGTTAGCTCTAGAATAAAATGCAATAATAATTTGAAATTATATTGTTTTGACATTAATTATTATGTATAATATACAATTATGGTGAGTTTTCATTTTAAGTTATATAACCAATATGACATGTTAAGTATCTCATGATTATATATATTAAGTATAGATTTTTATGTTTAATAGGGATCTCCTTATTTCACTAATAATCTAAATCATGTAAATTAAGACATTTAAGTGAAGAGAAACTTAAAAAAAAAAATTCTTATACATTATAACATTTGTAAGTGTGGAAAATTAGATTAATGAACTTACATTCACTTTTCATTTTATGATTCTCTTATACAACAAAGTATTAGATTGGGTGAAGTGTTAGTCCTAATAATATATATTTAATACGAGTCTTATTGAATATATTTGTTTCTTATTCTCTATTTTATGTTTATTACAAATTTAAAATGCATTTTGAAAGTCATAGAATCTTATTGATCTCATAATAAGTAAATAGAGATTAATAGATTATGAAGAGAGAATACAGTTAATAATATAAAAATGTTTTCATCTATTCTTCTTTCAAGCATACAAAATCATTATTCTTATGCCCTTTATATCCACCTTCCCAAATATTGTTTTGTATGTTTATTAATTTTAATAGGTAGGGTGGATGGGTGTATGTATGAGGTGGGGTGGGAAGATTTAATTAGATTAATAGAAGTTAGTAAGTTATTTTTAGTGTAATAAATTGTCTTTAAGTGAATTTTTTAAAATATAAATATTTTTTATTGAGAAAAGTGAAATTAAATTGTATTTTAAAATATTATTTATTAATTGCCAAAATAGTTATAAAAATATAAAAGAAAAGATCAATATGTAGAATTATTTAAAAGAAAAAAAAATGAACACGTAGGCTAAATTAATAATTTATCAAACTCTCCATAAATAGATTGATTAAAGATTTTAAGATAAGTTTAAATAAAACTTTTTTACATCAATGGGTACGTCCGTACGATCTCTCAAAAATGCTATCCTGTGAATTGTCGTTTGATTACAAAAGTGATTCCTGAGCATCATAAATCTATGGAAGTGACCAATTATGAAATAACATTATTTAAACAAATAAATATTTACCACAATCAAAATGAACTTAAACTATAGTAATATATTTTTATTTTGATCATTAGTATAATTTTTATTTGAAAACGTTAAAATAAAAATTAATGATGTTAGAGCATGCAGCTATTAATAAGAGTAGGTAGTGGGAAAAAGATGGCACAGTCATACCATATTACCATCATCAACGAAATAGAGAGGTGCCAAATTCTAGGACACCGACCATTCTTCAATGACTCCCATTATCTTCTTTTATTGTACTGAGTTCAAGTCAAGATCAAAATAATTACAAACAATATCGACAATGAACTAATTAATTTAATTTTTTTAAATAGAAAATATATTTTCATATAAAAGTTCAAATTTTGAACTTTTTTATTAGGCCATTTTAAATAATACTACCAATAACCCAATCACTATTTAAAAAATTATAATACTTGTTGAAACCCACCCAAAAGTCATTTTTAGCTTCTGTTTGATCAGGTTGAGTATAAGTTATTTTTATCCTTAATTTTTATAATTTGACTTACTTCTAAATAAAACTAAGTTATAATTTATAAGATTATAAAACATGTTTTAATATAAAATATTAATTAAAAATAGTTTAAACAATTTGAAAATAGTTAAAAAGATGTAGTCTAATTTAATTTATTCAAATCTAACGTAGTTTTATTTAGTCCATTTCAATATTTATATTCATGAGCCTAATCCACCAACTAAGACCCAAATAAACCGAATCTTTGAGCCTACTTGTCATCATAAGTTTTCATTTCTTCCATAGATGACAAATAGAAACAACAATAAAAAAAAACAAATAAGTTGCCAAAAGAAAAATATAAAAGAATAAATTGAACGATTAATTATTTTATAAATGGAAACGGGCAAGAAATATAGAAAATATCTTAAGTATATAATTTAATTGATGTAATAGAAAATAGTGTTTGTGTAGAGAAATAAATAAAAAATAGCATCATAAATCCATAATTTCTAAAAATTATCTTTTACTCTCTCAAACACGTTAATCTGCACCTAATTTTTGGATAAAATGATTAAATTATCTTGTTTGTTTCTTTCTCAGTGCATGGTGGTGTTGCTACTGCACCGTTGTTGCTGCAAAAGAAGATGAAGATAAGGAGAATGCTGTAAAAAGATTTCGTTTTAAAAAACTTATTTCTGAAAACATATCTTAGAAGGTATTATATAAGTTCCAGAAGGTTTGTCCTATAAATCTTATTATATTTAAAAAACGTATTCCAGAATATACTTTATAAATTTTGAAAAGTGTATTGTCAAATTTTTTCAAAAACATATAATCTAGAAATTATTTTAAAAAAGGTAAAATAGTTATTTTGAAATTTGTTGGATGCGGATTCAAATTAAAGGGTGTAGAAAGCACTTGGCTCATAAGTGACTGGCGGGTTTTGTCCAGTTTTGTATGTGTTAATGGGCTGAAATTTGGGCCATTTATGCAAAGTCCATAATCCAAATTAGACTGCTTCCTCTTACCCCTCCAAGTAGTTTTTGGGGGCACCTCTTAAATTTGCATAACGAACAAAAATATCCTTACTTTTATATTATGAAGACCATTTTGCCCCTTACACTCTAATTCTTCAAACCCATCTCCTTCAACCTCGGTCATTGCGTGCGCCACTTCCATGGATTCGAGCTACGATTTCGTTGGCCATTTCATTTCGAAATCATCGATTAGCACTACATTTTACAACCATTTGAGGTACGTATCATCTATTGTAAGATTTGTAGTATATTTGGGAGGATTTCGTGGGATCTGCGATTTGGAGGTGGGTTTTCTTCAAACTCTTTGTGTTGCGTAACCACCTATTCTGTAACTTACATATGGATCCGTAAGGAAGTTGCGAAATGGGTGGTTCCGCAACACATTGAAAGGTGTTCAAATGTATTGCGGAATCATCCATTCCACAACTTGCATACAGAAACAGGTCATTTCGGAACAATATATTTGAATTGCGAAACAGCCTGTTTCAAAATAGTGACTTATACCTTTAGACTATTCCGGAACAGGTGGTTCCGAAACACAAAAAAATTATTACGGAATGGATCATTCCTTAATATGTTAGCACTCCCAAATTTAATATTTCGAAACACTTGGTTCCGTAATTTATTCGTAAAACAAAAATATTGTTCCGAAACACGTGTTCCGAAATACCCCAACCCACCCACTTATCTTGAATGACATTATGCCGCTGTTACTCCACCATGTTGCCACAGTTCTACTCCTTCGCCGCTGTCGACGATGCACAGTACCCACCCACACTATCACGCACAACCTTGGAACACCACCATCTTACCTTTCGTCTCTCACCTTCACCATATACTGTTTTATTATTTTTCCAACTAAAAGGCACTATAGTAATTTACTAAAGGGCAGACTTGAGATGTTTTTTTAACTTTGAAGGTGCCCCAAGAACACTTAGAAGTGGAGGAAGAAGACTCTCCAAATTAGGGCTTCTTGTTCCAGTACTTCCACGACTTCTTCTTGTATCTTTATAAGAACGAATTCTTTATCCACCCTAATACCCTCGTCCTGCACCTCCATACTCCAGCGAAAAATACAAATATGTCCTTAAATGATAAATAATAAAATACCAAAATACCCTCTACCCCCATTTACCTCCTTAACTACTCTTATCCGCTTCATTATTCCTTTGCTTGCATCAAATTCACTGCTTCACTCTAGCATCCGATTCCGTCATTGTATCTGTTTTTCAGCTTCATCGTCAACAAAAGCGATCTGTGTGTGGTGATAGTCTACAACGTCTGCATCGCAAATTTGGGAGGAGAAGCTGCGTATTTGCTTCAATCTAAATTAAAGCTTTAAACAAGTGAAAAGTAAAATTTTTTTTATCTTTATTAGCAATTTGTGAGTGGTATTGATTATTAGAGTAGTTAATTTGATGATTGGATTGCCGTCGACAGTGAATCTGCATTAGAAAAGACAAACTTCGTATGAACCGGATGCGGGCATCCGATTCAGTATTTTTTTTTTCTTCTAAAAGACAGAAAGTCTTTTTGGTCATTTTTACATGGACAATTTTGACATTTTTACAACTTATGGAGATGCAGTACGAGAGTATTGAGGTGCAGACAAAATTTGTCCTTTATAAGATCTAGAAAAAAAAAATTCATTTTTTTCATGCATATATTTTTATACGACAGAACCCAAAATTCATACTCATATATTCTAATTCTATATCTGAAGTACATTTATATTGCAAATCTTTACATTACATAATTTGAAAATATATTTTTAATTATAAAATTCAAAATTTGTAATTATATTTTCATATTAGATATTCTAAAAATAACTTCAATTTGGAATTCTTGTAATGTAATGTTCTTCTTTATTTTACAATCAATTCATTATATCAATGAATTGAACGAAACCTAAATATTATGAGTGATTTCCAAATGTATGAGATCTAAGATTATTAAGTGTGAAATTATTATTCTGGATTTAATATAAAAGACTTTTAAATTATATAATTTAAAATATTTTTCACATTATACAATTTAAAAATAACTCAAAAGTTAGTGTCATCTCCATGATCAAATCCTTTGTGGAAAAAACAAAAAATTTATACACAAAAGAATGAATTGACTTTAACACTTATAAAACATTGACCTTTTTAGATGGTAAAAATTGGTAATCTCTTACTATCCCTTTCCACTTAAATTAAGTGAGACAGTATGAACTTAATAAGTTTGGATTTCTTAAATACATACTTGGTAACTAAAGCCAAAAGTGAAAACACAGTTTTTTTTTTTTTTTTTCTTCTTTATTTGATTTTTGTCACATTATCACAAATGGAATTTGCATTTTAACTTGTTTCCAATATTGGTTTGTAACCTTTTTATTTATTGAACAACAAACGAGGACAAAAACAATACAAAAGAAGTATGATTCTAAAGGAAGAGAAAAAGAGGAGATGGTGAAAAGAAGGAATAAGTAGTTGATAGATACAAAGAAAGACTATAAGAAGGAGGTAATAAAGTGAGAATGTGTTGGGAGAATCTGATGAGGAGAAACATCGGGGAGATTTTAAACAATGAGAAATGAGTCAACCCATATAAGAGAATGACCCCACCTTCAACCCAAAACCTTAAGACATTAGGTTTGTGGGTCTTCTTTCTTATATGTTGCTCAACTTTCTCATTCCTACTCAATGTGGGACTTAGACTCACACTTGGATAGCTAACAAATCTCCCCCTCAAGTGAGAGTCCCTTCCACTTTTTGGGAATATCCTAGGGGGCAACACCGGAGAGATCTCACACTTAAGGAGGAGATTGTTAGGTATTCAAGTGTGAGTCTAAGTCCCACATTGGGTAGGAATTGGGTAGGAATGAGAAAGTTGAGCAACATATAAGAAAGGAGACCCACAAACCCAACGCCTAAAGGTTTTGGGTTGAAGGTGGTGTCATTTTCTTATATGGATTTGGCTCAATTCTCATTATTATTTGTCTCCCCAAGGTTTCCTCCTCGAATTCTCCCAAAAAAATGTTAAATGAATGTACTTGGGATTTAAGTAACATGGAATTTTTTTTTATTAGTTGTCTTCATTTAATTTAATGTAGAAATATGTTATTGTATAGTATGTTTTTTTTTTTCAGTATTTTGAAGATTTGAAATATATTATTACCGTTTAAAGGGTTTCTAGTGATATCGTGTGAGGAGGAACATATTGTTTTAATGTGTTTCTACTAATTACTTTCTATTTAATTTTTAATTGCTTCTTTAACACACATGTGACAATTTTAACAAATGTTCCTATAATAAAGGTTTTCAATTAATATATCTCAAATCCAACATTATATTGATTAAAAGATTTTGCATCATTTAGTATTTTTTCCAGATCACTTTAAATAGCATAATTATTTTTCAACTATACATAACTATTATTCCACACATAAAAAAATACCCAATTTCTCGATGAAGAACATATTAATCATACAACATGATTATCTTAATTCTTCCTCAAAAATACAACACAATCACATTAACAAGCACACACAATTATAAAAAAAAATATTGTGACAAAAAAAATTTCTACTTCTTCCTTGCCATTTTCTTCTTCAACTTAGCAAATTGTTTTCGTTCTCATTTTCAAATTCTAGTGTATCCTATGCAAATTCCAAATTGATATCACACTCACGATAAAATATCACTTATCCCTTTTTTTGCTATTTTCTACGCCAATCTACTAAAAAAAAAAAAAACACAATCTTATTATTTATACACCAAAAACTTAATATCATATTAAAAAAGTAAAATTTAAATATAATCCAACATCACAAAATATAATTTTCATAAGACGAAATTTACAAACACATATATATTATATTTTTTAGACAATATGAAATCTTTAACACAATTTTTCTAAGTTATTTAAAAGTTGAAACACAACATTATTTTGACGTTTTCTAATGCTCTTTATCATCAATGAAAAAAGATTTCTTTAAGCACTGGTCCCACGTTTAGAAAGTCTGGTGAAGATAAAGCTTATAAAACGAAAAACGAAATAATGGTAGCATTGTTTTTTATTTTAAATTAAAATAATTTAAAATATAAATGCATGAAGTTAATCTAATACGAAAATTAACAAAGAAATATAAATTATGTTCTTTGTTCGCCATATAACTCACAACTATAACGGTGCATGATATTCACACCAAAAATCAATGTTTAGATTTTACATAATCTATACACCAATGAGGAGATTTTTAATATATATCACAACGTTGGAGTAGACCTAACATATAATTTACCCATTTTCTAATAACAAATTTATGAAATTTCCTACTTTTAAATTTTCTGACAATTTTTTTTTAATTTCTAGATTTAAAAAATATTTTTCAATATGAAGGAATAAAAAAATATTTTTGAGAGATTAAAATATTTTTTAATTTGGAAAACTAGAATCAAATTTAACCTAAATTCGAAGGATTAAAAAGGTACTTTAATAAAAAAAATTCAAATTATGATTTTAGTTAGGTACGTAGTTAATGACGTGGATGTCATTTACTAGGTTAATAACAAATGTAACTTCATTATTAGATAAAAAGGAATAACTTTTAAATTGGAAGAATAAAAGAAAGTGAACAAATTTAAAATATTAAAATCATGTTTAAGCTAATTTTATTTTTAACGATTAAGAAAAAAATTGGTCAAATAATAGTTAATGAAAAATATTAATAATTAAACACGTGAGAAAATAAAATAAAAATTTATTAATGGAACTTGAGACACGGAAAAAAAAATACATGTGACTAGCGCACAAACATATGAAGAGGTAAAGGACGGACAAGGCAGAGTAGTTTTGACACGTCCCAAACTTTTAGGAGCACTTCACCGCCATTTGTGCCATTTGTGCTCAATTTCTTATTAAAATCGAAAACATGCATGTTTGTTAAGGATAATATGACATGAAAACGAAGACAAAATAACATTTTAAAATAATAAATAACTAAATTAAATTAAATAATTATATAATTTTGAAAAATATTAATCTTTTATATTTTTCTTCTCATATCTTAATCTGGAAAAGATAAGATGCACCACAAAAATACTAAATTTATTCTGTTAATTTTACAATAGAGGAAAATATTTATTTTTCCTTTATTTGTTTAAAATTCTGAGGACTTTCATATTGCAAGTATACTATCATATATATATTTTTTGGATAGTTAATAATCAAACAGATATATAGTAGAAAAAAACATTAAGTAGTTTGACTAGGGTCCTGAAAATTACGTGAGAAACTTTGATCAGGATAATAAGAAAAATAGTTAAAAATGGTAAACTGAAAACTTAGCTGAGGGTTGAAGGAAGAGTTAATTTATCATGCATGATTATGTAATGGATAATAAATTAAGAAGGATGCGTGAATCATGTGACTGTTATTTTATTTTTGTTGGGAAACATTTTAGACCTTTTTGCCCATTTATGGTGCTGGGACATATAGATCTTGGTGCTAATTAATAGTCATCGCAGGAGCATTTCTTTTTTTGTTTGCTATAGCATCGAATTCCAAAGTATTTGGTATTAAAAAAGAGATCCAGAGAATTTCGATTCAATTCCTTCGTTGCCAATATTTTAACTCCACAAAAAATGCACATGTTGGTGTAGTATATTATTTTTTATCTAAATCCCAAATCTGAAACACAACTTTGTTTCAGATATAATGGAGTTTGGAATACAAATATTTTTTTTTTATAAAAGGTTGAACCTTAATTTAAATGGTGAGTAGATTTTTTTTTTACAGACAACATTCATAACAAATATTTATAGATTTTATTATAATTATAGTCTATAATTCATAATAAAAAATTCAATTTCCGATGTATGAATAAATCCATTTATAATTAGAGTTCTTGTTTTTGTTTTGTTAAAATAAATACTTGTTAAGTTTATGAATAATTGTATTTTTATCGTGCATTGATATTTCTAATGAATTACTAGTCCGTTTAATTTTAATTTATGATCGTAACTCTAAGAAAAAAGCAAAATAACAACTTAAAAAAAATAACACTTTTTAATTAATGTTATATAACACAAAAAAAAAAAATTATCTATAACATCTAATCTATTCAAAATAGTAGTTAAAACATAATGCATAATAAAGATATTTATATTGACCATTCACTAACATTTTATTTCAAAAGATTTCCTTTTTCATAGGAAATTAAAACATAACTAATTACATTTACACATATATACATATAAACAAAATAAGATTTTTGTTTTTCAAAATGCTTTTAAGACTGCAACTGGCTCATTCAAGAACACCTTCCACTGTATCATCTGCAATATTACCTGCTCCCGTGTATAACACGATCATCGCAGTAGAAACAAACACACACCACAAACAATAAAGGGTAAGCTAGTAATTCAAAATATCTCAATTAATCTCAAATAATCACAAGTATACATCATTTAACACATAACAATCAATTGACAACATCTATCATTCAACTCAAGACATCATATAATATA
>Ga0099825_1005352_pt1 | contig 16477 bp, 7 predicted proteins | sample SiratroredBW_FD_76838 | JGI IMG/M metagenome (GOLD analysis project Ga0099825, IMG submission 76838) | Root nodule microbial communities of legume samples collected from California, USA - Siratro red BW | ecosystem: Host-associated > Plants > Roots > Nodule | place: USA: California | collected...
TTTTGGTTTTTGGGTTTTTGTGGATGGGGAGGGGGTGGGTTTTTTTTTTTTTTTTTTAATTTTATATTAGATTTTTTTTTTTTTTTTTTTTTTTTTTTTTTTTTTTTTTTTTTTTTTTTGAAACATAAAATGGTAGAATTTTGATTGAATGATATAAAACTTGTTATTGAACCATGACAAAGTTTACCTGTATTTATGGAAATATTGTTTATGCCAATGTGAAAAGAGAAAAAAAAAAGTTGGAAAAAACAATAGGATTTGCATGAAAAATAAAAAGAAATTTTAAGCATTATACTTTCTCTTCTTCGAAATGATAATTTGCTAACAAATATTACCTATTTATTATGTTTTCAATATAATCGTAAAACCGAATCGATTACATTCAAATCATAATTGATTATATTTATATTTTTTATAAGTTTTACTGTTTTTATATCATAATTGAAATAATAAATAAAATAAAATAATTTAATGTTTATTTATTTTCGTTTCTATATTATAAAAATAATAATTAAAATTAAAAACATTAAAATAATAAAAAATAATTTAATAATATATTAATTTACGTTATTATAGTGTAATAAAGTAAATAATTAAAAAAATTATTTTTTATTGTATTATTATTTTGAAATAATTTTTTTTTATTTACTAAGATTTGATATACCCTTTTATTTTAGTTTAAAATTTATTTGAACTATTATGTTTTAAAAAATATTTTTTAAAAGTATACCAAAAATTTATTCTATTACATCAATTACATTTAGTATAAATATTTAGAAATTTTTTACTATCTTTTCTTAATCTAAACAACTTTATTTTTTATTTTCTTTTCCTTTTTCTTTCTTTTCTAGGGTTGTGTTGTAAGTAATTAGGATTTCATAAAGATGTTTTAACAGATTTAGATTTTATTTGGATGAATTTGTCTGTAATCAGTTATGAGTTTCTAGAAGTACATATGACAACTTTATCTGAACATAGTCAGAGAATTTAGTTGTGTTGGTGTGCTTAATGTCTGCTTGGCGATTAGGCATCTGAAAATGCATTGTCGTGCCTTGAGAATAATGATGATCATAAGCCTGGAGGAGAGACTGTTTCTAAAAACTTGAAGAGTATTATCAGTGAGATTACAAGGCTCAGGAATAGTGCAATGGCATCGGTTTCTTCACGATCTGGTATTTCCTCAGTCATCCATTAATTGATTGCATTGAGCATTCATGTGATTAATGTTCTTTTAAATGTATGTCAATCTTTTAAGCAGATTTGGTTTACGAATCATTTTGAGATTGTCAAGAGCAAATTGTTAGGTCCTATCTATCTGTCCATCCCTTAGTTTCAGCTTTGCCTCTTTGGCACAGTTTGTCATTGTTTGAACTAGAGATTTTGGTTGTAGTAAGTAGCCAAAGTTCTGTAGAATTGTGCAGCATATTTTGTTATCTGCTGTTGTATTTGGTTAGAGAAAATTGCCTAGGTCTTCAAAGGTATCTTTTATCCCGAAATTTTCTCCGTGATAGGAGTTTTTGCTTTTTGGTTCTCTCGTGTACATTATTGATAATTTGACATCAGAGAGCTTTTTTTTCCAATTTTAGTATATTTTTTCATAATAATATTTAAAATAAAAAAAAAATTATTTATCAAAATAGACAAATTTTGTCATTAGATAAGATTTTACATAAAAAAAATCCTTATATACAGTCATAATTTAAAATTGGTCAAATACAATTTAGATACTAACAATTTCAATTAAATACATTAACTAAAATTTGTTTCTCATTAAATTTATTTCTGTAATCATTTCTTTAATTATTTGACATTATATTTATTAAGTTTAATAATTAAAAAAATAATAATTAAATAATAATAATTAACAAAACTATAACAATTTCTAACTTTTTTTTTATCATTTCTTTCTAACTTTGTAAAAGCTGAAGATTGTATATTGGTTCAAGTTTTCTATACTTTTCGTTTTTGGTTTCTTTGATGTTAGTTACCTGTTTGTATTATATTCATAATTAGAACTTGGTGTTCTTTTGTTCCTTCTCTCGTTTATTTGTGCTTGTGAAGGCTGAAGAGCCTTATAATGTATCATACACTTCTTGTTTAGATAGGTAAATGTGATATAGTATTTGTTATTCCTACAGACATTGATATGTAAAGTGGATTTACGTATACTGTCCAGAATGGATTTGTGCTTTATGGTTTGTCATTTGTTCACTGTTAATGCTGTTTCGTGATATCAGTTCAGGTGCAGACGGCAGAGTACCTAAAAAGGAAAACAACAGAGCAGCAAAAATCGGACTTACTCAACAAACAAAAACGATGTCTAGCGAGCACTTCTTTCAGAAATGGAATTAAGAGACGGAATGTACGAAAGTTACAAGAACACCAAAGTCTCCTACTGATCAGCGATGAATTAGATGGATAGCATCAAAATTTGAGGTCAAATTGATCAATTTGATTGACTTCTTTTCTGTCCTTCCATTTGAGTGTTAAACCTTAATTACGATACGATTATTATCATTTGTGGACACTTTTTTAATTGGATATCCAACTTTCTTTAACCAAAACTAACATTTTTTTTTTCTGTGATCAGTTGAACCCGACGATGCAGATTTCGAGCTCCCCTTCAAAGGTTTGTGACATGATCGATATTTTGTAATTTGTTTCATACACTACGTGGACTCTCCATACTGCAGTTAGCATGTATCCATTCAAAGCTGCCCATACTAGAAATTATGAAGTTAAACCAGCCCTGAAATAGACCAATAGTGGGAAAGGTTTCTGGTTAGGCTAGATTTTATAAGATAGGAGCTCAGCCTGCATTATGAAAACCAAAGGTCTAAGACTTGATTATACCTTAAGTTTAATATTGTTAATAAAATACTTAAAAGTCTATATCATAGAAAACTATTAAATAAATCTTGGAAATACTTCTAAATATATAAATTTTATCTTACATGTAGGTTTTTTTTATAATAAAATAAACTAATTTAAAAATATCACATGTGATGTGAGTATAAAATCTTGAATTAAAATATACATTTTTATTAAATTTAAGTAATAAAGGTTTACATATTTATTTAATATTTGAATTGAATGTAGAGTTAAGTTCATATGTTTAATTTTGTTTATGACTATTAAGAGATATTATGAGGTTTTAGTTCCATATTCTCTCTCTCTCTCTCTCTCTCTCTCTCTCTCTATATATATATATATATATATATATATATATATATTCGTTTATATAGATTAGAAATTAAATAAATATGTTTACCAATATAGTTTAGAATATTAAAATTGTCAGAAAATGAATTATCATCCAACATAATACAATATTATTAAATAATATCGCATTAGTATTTAATGATGATAAGTAAAAGAATGTGTGAGAAGCAGTGATGGATGAAAATGTGGTAAAACCAAAATTGTAAAAATTTGATGTACTACATAAAAAATGTTAATATATTTAGAAAAAAAAAAAACTTGTTTTCATATCATGTCAAATAAATAATTGTCATATCACTTTTTAATTATTTATGTCAAAATAGTTATGTAAATAGTTAATAGTCCACTTCAAGGAATTACATAAAGTTCCAACAAAAATAAACATGCTATATCAAGATCAATTAAAAATAAAAAATAAAAATTATAAAACCTTCTGTATAAAAGGTATGCTTTACCCTTCAATAATAGATAAGAGGATCCTTGCGTATGCGTCATCTCTGATCAGAATTCAATTTAGTTTTTTCAGTACTTGACTAATTTTTTTAATTGATTTATTGTAGAGTAAAGTAATACTTTCAATTATAATTTCATGTTTAAACTAGAGATATAATTATAAATTTTAGTTAACAAATCAGAGTATCAAATCATTTATACCAATAGCTTTTGGTAAGATAAATTTTAGATGTCAAGTATAGTAAGGAATGATTACACATAGTTTTGAAATGGAGTCTACCTTAATATTTTTAATAAATAAGTACTACTAAAATTATACAAAACTTTTGTTCATTAAAATTATGCATATAAATAACTTTTTAATTTATGCTTTACTATTTTATTTAATATCGTAAAATTTTTTAATTTGCTTGATGTAGTAACATACGTATATTTCTCCTTATCTGGTTTAGAAAATTATAGAGGTCTAAAAAGGTGTGAGTGGAATTAATTTATCCGACATTATTCCATGACATATTTCACGTGTCTTGCATGTGTAATTAAAAAGCAAATAAAAAATTTACTGAAATTTCCAAAGTTTTAACACTGTGCCCTGTCCGCGAACTAGGAATTCTTCGTAGGTTTAATTGGATTTTATTATCAACGAATAAAATATTTTGTGTTGGTTAAGTTTGAATTGTTTTACTTTGTTGTAAAATTCAAAATGGCAAAATTAAATTCAAAATATATTACATAATAGATTGATCGGGTTAAGTTTGTGGTTTAAAACCAAAATTTAATACTCCATTTGGATTTAATTAAATTGAGTTGGTTTCATCTAAACATTTAAACTAATTTTGTTACTCATACTTAGGAAAATTTCTACTATAAATTTTAACGTGATGGTAAATAATTATATAATTATATATATATATATATATATATATAGAAAATTCATCTCAGAATCAAAAAATTTATATGGGACTCGTTTTACGGTGAAACTTTATATAAAGGCCCTGGTATATTTGAACAGAAGTAATGTTATTAAAAAATTGTTCACCATGGATTGAATCTCACTGTCGTATTATTGCACTCATTGGAAGCCTTTTAGCCGTTAAAAATTCAATCTCGATTTTATCATTTATTATTTTATTTCTATTTCTTAATTTTACTTATCATGTAGCCTATTCAAAATCGGGTATAAGTTCATACTAATTCGAATTGAGGTTGCCCTGCAGGTAACAGATCATGATCATGTGCTTCGTAATTATTAACATTATTGCGCAGAGTATGGTCATATAAAACAAACATGTTGAAATTTTACGATGATCACATTGGGAACCAAACTCATGCAGATGAATTCAATCACTTATAACCCCACAGCTAGCAAATTTCCTGTCTTCCTTCATTAGTCAAACCTATACTTCAAGTTCTTAGCTGGTGCTAACACCTGGATAAAAGTTTTATCTTTTAAATTGATGTGTATCAGTCATTTTGCTAACATATAATTCAGCTACCGACTAAAACTAATATCCACTTAAAACTTTAAGAATAATTTGCTGTGTATTTGATTGAGAAATAGAGAGATGATCATACTATAATGTAGGAGGTTTAAGGGAAAACAATTAAAATATAGGTTCGTTATACCATTTTTATATATTCGTACTCATTTTTTTTTATTTCTCTTATTTTATTTATTTATTTTCATTAAATACTTTTACCTTTTTTCTATCTATTTTTACTCACTCATTTTTATTTTCAATCAGCTTTTTTTCTCTCTCTACCAAACACAACATTAGAGATTTTATTATCTGTAGGTGTTCCTATTCCTATTAACTTGGTTTCACTTAAAATTCATTTTGAAGGATAAGTGTTTTAAATTAGATTTAATGTATTTTTAGAATGAATATGGGTTATAATTCATATAATTTTTATTTAGTCTGATGTCTTATATTTTAAATACACACACATATACATTGTATGTCTGTCGGTATTATGCATTTTAAAAAATTATTATTAGTGAAATGCAATTTTATACTCTTTTAATTCTATTAATCTAACAAATAATATTAATATTAAATGACTATAATAATGATTTATGATTTGGCAATAACACAATATCTCCACTATTTTTATTATAGTACATAAATATGTTCACTATTTCGTCCATTTTTTCATTTAATTACATAAGAACGGAAATCATTCGTCTCAATTCCTCAAGAATTGTTAAGTTAGTTCAAAAATTAATTGAGTTAAACATTTTAATACTACCATCAAAAACATAAATATTATATATAAAAAAATGAGCGATTTTATAACAATTATTTTTAATTATTAAAATGTAACTTTATCACACCATTACTAAAAGTAACTATCTTGTTAGCTCATTGATAAAACTTACATGTATTGTACTTTATACAGTTCGTCTATTTTTTCAATTAAATTTGAAATTTCACCTTAGAAATTCTATTAAATATATTACATATTTTTAAAATAAACTTTAAATTAAATTGGAAACAGCATAGACTGCTCTAAAAATATATACAAAGAGTTTTTGTCTTTCTTTTAATTGAACTTTTATATATTGCAGATCAATAAATTAGGGCCACATTAGCCAACCTAACAACTTTGATTGCCACTTCCACTATTCTAGGTTTTGAAGACCACACTAGTTTCAAGAATAGAATCTTCCATATCACCAAGGCAACCATTAATTGCTCTGCTTTGGAGCATGCACCTCTCACTTTTTCTTCAAGAATAGTAAGAGATGTTTGTTTTTCTTCTATTCATTAATAACATTAACTTAAGCAACCATTAATAAAAAGAATATAGCTTCAGTTCAACCATGGTTTTGTTTCTCTTTTTGACCCTTTTTCACAACTTTCAAGAGTTTATAAATTAGCTGTTTTGAAAGTTAAGAAATTCAACACATGGCCCCATCATGTCTATTATTTTACCCTATGTATAAATTAATTACAATCATTCCTAAGAACAAAACATAAACTTGATCAATAAGACAAAGCCATATGCAAATATTGACCCAAAGGAAGGATTTGAAGATAGGATTCATGTGGAGTGCATTTAATGCAAAGAGAAGGAATAGTTATTCTTGTCATACTAACTACGTACTGATATGGGGATGAGTAATGCAACATGGCCACGCATGCATGCTTTGCAATAACCACTATGCAAACATTGTGTTCTTATTAGATAATAAGGCTCACGTGAATCCCACGTTATTTCTTAGTTCAGTTTTAATTTCTTTATCTTTCTATTTTTTAATCATTTTTCTGTTTTTATCTTTCTGTTGCTCTATTAATTCCAGGACTATATATTAAGAACGTATAAAGAATAAATCCTAATTACCTTCACTAATCAGACTAGATGAAATGATTATGCCGCCGACAAATGATGTGTTTGCGAAGGTTTTAAGAGTCGCATGTGCATGTGCAAACTTTTTGTTGCTTAATCTCTTCATTACAACCATACTTAATATTTAATGTTAAAACTTCTACCTGCCTTACTCGTTAAGGTATGGTACAAAAGTTATTGGTAGAATGAATTTTTCTTTTCATATTAAAACATTTATAATCTATTTTCATTCAAAAAAGACAAAAAAATATCAGATAAAATTTATAGCAAAAGAGAAACAGAGACGATTAAATTACAAAAAATTATGAGGAGCTTAAAATAAATAGTTTTACTCTTATGCCAATTAATACGATTATTAAGATTCTCATCATGTTGTAAAAGATACAATTTTTTTTCTAACTCTATTTTTAGAAATTAGAAGAGGTGTGACTTAAGGATTATGCCAATTGGAAGAGATTTGTAGAAGTTAAATAAAAGGAATTATGTAAAACTTTGTTAATATATGTTTTCGATGAAGAATTTTATTAGGGTAGATATTTTTATAAAGAATTTAAAATTATTCATGGTGAAATATGGTGGTGCGATAAGAACTTGAAATTTCATAATTTGATTATTTAAAATTATATAATATCAAATTTCACCTAAAAATAATAGTTTAAATTTTTTATCTTTTAAATTAATTATTTATTTTTATTCTTTTTCTTACACTCGATTTCAGTTGTGATGTTGTAAGTTCAACTTACACTAAGAAATTATTAACTTAATCAAAGTTTAAGCTTATTTAATTCAACATTATTTTTTGACTGATACTAGTAAAAGTTCTTTTCAAGCTAAAATCAATTAGTTTTATTTTTTTCTCTAGTCGTGATGATCTTGAGCCAACTAATATCATTTAGGGCTTTTATAGTTAATGTTAATAGTGTTTTTTAGTTTATATTAATCATATTTTTTTCTATTGATGTTAATTACGATTATTTTTAGTTAATATCAGGTGATGTTATTTTTCAACTGATATCAATTAGAATTATGAATGTAAGTTGAGAATATTTCTTTACTTATGTCAACCTGAATTTTCCCAACCATGTTGATGATGTTATTTTCTTTCTAGATATCTCCCAAAGTTTTTTTTTATCAATTATAATGGTTATTTTTTAATTGAATTATTAAGATTATTTTTTTCTCTATTGTTGGTCATTATTATTTCACACAGGTAGAAATTTTCCATCCATATCATATCAAGGAGACTGTTTTTGAACAAGTTGTAATTAACATCTATTTTAGTTATTTTTATATATGTTAATGTCACCAATGTTTTTTATTTTATGTTGATGTAACCAATGTAGTTATTTTTCTATGATTGATACCTATGTTAATTTTTTCTCAAAAGTTAGTTAGAATTTTTTCTTAAATTGAAACTTTTGATAAATATTAATTATGATTTTTTTTTTACTGGAGAAGTTTTTCTACTAAAATAGATCGAAAATTCAATCCACAACCTCAAATAAAATAATCTTACCAATGTAAATGAAGAAAAAATATTATTAACTTGAGTTGAAAAAAATCTTAGTGAAATTTATTTAAAAATAATAAGAACTAACATCAACAGAAAATATCACCAGTTAATTTTTAAATTATTAAATATTTTTAATATTTAAAAAATATTTAATAATAATTGAAATATTGTATCTATATTAAAATATTAAAATTTATTAAATCAATTGTTTTCTTCGAATAAGACAGTTCAATTTGTTTTAATTGTATAAAGAAGCCAGTGATGTATAGAAAACAAAACATACTGTATTATAAGGTTGACGTGGCAATACCTCAATTAGAATGAATATAGCAAAGGTAAGTACGAATCACAACTAAATGTTATATAACTATTTTCTGTTATAAAATCATAACAAAGCAAGATAGGTCAAAGCTATTGAGAATGCCTATAAATATAGGCTCAGTCACCTCAAACAAGGTACTTCAAAACTCTCACTTAAATTACCTGCACTCTCCATCCAATTCTAACTTGAACGTTGGAGTGCCTGCAGAACATGTTGTTGCTGGAGCTAACCGGTCCCTTGCGATAACAACCACTGAAGACATTATTGTTACTAAAGACATTGTTGTTGCTGGAGCTAACCGGTTCCTTACGATAACACGTACTATTTCATTGTTGTTACTGAAGACATTGTTGTTGCTGGAACTAACCGGTTCCTTGCGATAACACGTACTATTTCGCATGAAATACACGAATTCGTATTTTTTCAGCAATCAACACTGAGCACAAAATAATGATAAAATCATGTAACATATTTTTTTGATGGATTTTAATGATATCATATGATAATTGATATTTGATGATGAAATAATTATCACGTCATCGCTTGATAGCAATCAGATGATAGAAATTAAAACGTTAATGAAATAAAAATTCAAAGACTAGATTTGAATTTGGAGATTAAAAAAATAAAAAGAAAGTCAAGAAATAAAAACATGGTAAATCCATGATTAAATATGATTGAATTAATTACCATCACATTTGATTGAATTAAATTTGATTATATGAGATACTTCATAAGATATAATTTAACAAATTATAATTGTATTTGATTAAACTGATTTTATTAGATAAAATATATGCTTAGATTTATTTTCAAATTGAATGAAGGTAAGAGTCAAGTCTTAGATTCTATAAATAGTTTAACTTGACAATTGTTAACACTAAACACATTTTCATTGTCAAGAGTAGCCAACCATTTTTCTATATATAGCGTTGCCTAACAACTAAATAGAGTTTTTTTCTTATCTACTCAAGTTTTAAATTATAATTACAATTTTAAAATTATATATCTTGCTTTTAAAAGTTGTCAAATTCAAAACCTCAACAAAAATATTCTTTATTTTAAAATTATATTTAAGGATAATATGTCGGTATCTGTGTTGTGCTTACTCATTGGAGTTCTTTGTAAGAAAAATCATATACTTGGATTAATATGCATATATATATATATATATATATAAAGTATATATGAATCTTTATTTAAAAATATGTAGAACCACTATTCAACTATTATACTCAATTATGTTCACACTTATTGTATTTAAGCGTAGAAAAGACAACACACACTAATTTTTTATCATGATGGATTTCTATAATATGTAAGTAATTATATATGAACGAGATTAGTTTTTGATCTCATGCATGGGGAGAGGAGGAAAAAAAAAGAAGACTGAATGATTTGTTTTGTTAGCATAGGAGGCTTCTGACGACTTGAATAGAGAAGGTGTGCCATTTTTCAACTTAAACACGCAATTGGTATATACACAAATATAGAAAGAGAGAGAAAGAATTGAAAGGGTTTGCATGTGAAAGCCTCCTGAGCCAACAAACATTCATTTTCACAAGTCTCTTTCTCCAAACTATGATTCCATATGCAACTCAACATCTTAGTCTTCCATTAACTGTTCATCCTCTCCATTCAAGATTCACAGCTGTATATTACAACTCTCCGTCATTTCATTGTAAAGAAGAGTTTGAGATTCCTTTTCTTTCAAAATTTAAAATCATTAAACTAATTCCTCAAATGATTAGGAATAACAATGTAGGACAAATGATGTGAAATGAGTTACAAGTCCATTCACACCTCCTAAAAAAATACTAACTCCACGTATTTAAGTTTATGAGTTCATATAAATCTACTTTTTATAACATATCAATTAAATATGTTAGAAATTTCATATCAATTAAAGATAAATTTTTTAATAATATATAAGTAAATGTAAATTTTACTTTATATATTAGTTTTTTAATATTAAGTTAGATTTAAAGTTCATTTTTTAACATGATATCAAAGTCATCTCAGAATTTATTTTAACAAAGTTGTTAGACCTATCAGACTATCCTTAAATATATAGTTACATATACGAGTTGAACGATCTAGATAAAAAGAAAGTCTTTAATATATAAGTAGGTAGAAGTCTTACTTTATAAGTCATTTTTATAAAGTTAAATTAAGCTTAAAGTCTTCTTAAGACTCATACAAGCTAAAATATAAGTTGGTTAATTTCATCTACAATCTAACTTTTTAATATTTTATTATTATAAAGTTTAATATAAATGGTGAGTTTGTAAGTATAAGATTTTATGTTGTGATTCACTTTATTTTTTATAATATATTTTCTTATTTATTTGTAATAAATAATAAACTATTAGTTTTTAAAATTTATTTATAATTATTATATTTTTAGTAAAATTTTATTTTTATATAATACTCAAATTTAGAAATGAAAAATTATATTTCTAAATTTTTTTAAATCTTGCAAGACTCCATTAGCCTGCAGCTTAGGTTTTACTTTTCTGTGGAGTGATTTTACTTTTTCTTAAATGCATGTTTAGAAAATTGAACATCTGTCAGCATGCTTACATTAAACTATCTGTTGTCCAACTGGGTTACGTATTATTGGTACATACATACGAGTATAAAATACGTCATGTGTACGTGCGTAATACATATATATAAAGACGAAGAGTCAAATATGAACGTAAATACTACACAACTGCGTGCTCTGCCAACCTATCACGCGCCTTGCCAGTGTTTGACCACCGCCTAATGTATCTTTATTCATCACTTATTATTACAACATAAAATAAGTAAAAAATAATAGGAAAAAAATGTTTTTTTTGTTCCAAAGAATAAGAAAATAAAAAACATTTTTAAGTTGATATATGTTCAATAAATATCCATGGTTTTCTGTTCTTTAAGTAGAAAGTTTGAAGTTAAATTCACCTTCTTATTTTTTTTTTTTCATCTTTTCTTCATATATATATATATATATATATATGGTTTCAATCAAACTTTCAATTTTCTTCCTTCTTCCTCTCTCATCACGTCTAAGAATGTTACCCTAATTTCCCTTCATTCTTTGACTTCATTGCTCTCTATAATATAATGGTCCAAACATCCTTGACTAAACTTGTAATTCACAATAGGAAATGCATATTATATATGATAAGAAGTAGTTTCTAAATAACTTGGTTTCTTTTTTTAAAGTATTTTCATTTAATAGCCTCATGTTCAAGTGACATAAGATTATTTTAGATGATAAAACTTTTACTCCAATGTTTAACACAATTATATAACTCAAATGATTAAGTTGGAACAATTTCCTACCAGTTGATTTACGCGCTTGATTGTACATATAAGTTAATTTATTATTATCAATTCATACTTTACAAGAAGGGCACGTGCATCTAGCTAGTCTACATTAGGCAAGAAATTAATCTCACAGGCTATTTATAAATAACAAATTCTAGGTTCATTCTCTTAAACCCTTTTTCCTTGTTTTGGCTTGGTTTTCTTCCTCATTGCACACATCAAAAGACAACAAAAGCATAATCTTGATCCTCTGGTTCTGGTTTGTGAGTATTGTGCATATCTTCTCAATGGGGGGTACCTCACCTTGTGCTTCTTGCAAGTTGCTCAGACGCCGTTGCTCCAAGGAATGCATCTTTGCTCCTTATTTTCCTTCTGATGACCCTCGCAAGTTTGCCATTGTGCATAAGGTCTTTGGTGCTAGCAATGTCAGTAAAATGCTACAGGTATTTCTAACTTCCCTACCCTTCTTTCTCTCTTTCTTTCTGTACTGTTTAAACATTCTGTGTAAAATCTGAGGTTTTCTGCGAGTTTCACTCCAACTAACCCTTCTTTCTCTTTAATCCCTACAATATTGATTTTCTAGATGCATGTGTGTTGCAAGAAACTACTCAAAATAAAAACAGTTCAAAAGTTTATAAAGTTTTCAGTTATAATCTCCAAAGTTTGTATTCTGATTGTTAATTATTTTTACTCATTTATCCCTTTTTAAGTTGATAACAAACAGGACATGAGGACATGTAATTGATTTGATTTCATCTAAATGTAGTCTCTTTCCACAAAACTGTTGATTTCAATGTATAATAAGTAATGGGGTGTCATCTATTCAATATATTCACATAAAAAAAAAAATCTTCATCCAACCCTCTGAAGTGGTTTGATTAATTGTTTACTAGCATGCATTGTTCTTACTTCACTACACCTTCTAGAAATGGACAAGCTAATCTTTACCTACAAACTTGATTTGGAGCATATGAAACTTAAAAAGAATTAATTTATGTATTTTTCTATATATTATAATTAGTTTTAAAAAAATCATATTATTTTTCACTTAAGAATAAGTTTATTTTATTCTTTGAGAAATTCTCATAAAAAATAACTCCAACACAATGATCCATAATGGACTAGGTCTATCATCTACACCAAATCATGTGTGTAGGTAAAAATGTCCACAGATATGTGTGGTTTTTTCTTATAGTGATTAGGTTTTTTCTTTTTTGTGTGTGTGCAGGAGCTTCCAGTTCATCAAAGAGGAGATGCTGTGAGCAGTTTAGTTTATGAGGCAAATGCAAGAGTGAGAGATCCAGTGTATGGATGTGTTGGAGCCATATCATACCTACAAAACCAGGTTTCACAGCTGCAAATGCAGCTTGCAGTGGCTCAAGCAGAGATTCTATGCATCCAGATGCAGCAACAAGAACCTACCTTAACCACACAAGTAGATCAAGATCACAAATCACTGCTCCTATCAGTAAACAATAACTATGAAATTCTTCCTCAGTATCTTAACTTTCCTTCATCCTCTTCCTCCTCTTCCAATGTGTTCCAAGACCCTCATGAGCCTCTCAAGAGAGAGTCTTTTTGGACTTGAGTTTACCAATATTCAATGGATTCAAACTGTTACAAAAAATGTTTTGTTTCAATTTCAACCATTTTGTTTGTCTAGTCAGAACATGCTTTTTGTCTCTTAGTGCACCTTTATTTTATCTTATTCTTTTTGTTCACACATGCACCTAGAAATCAAGGGGGAGAGAAGAAAAAAGCTGAACATTAATTAAGGGTGAGATATTAAAATTGTTAATAGAAGAAAGTGTGTTCATATAGTTTTTTTATAGTAGAAAGAAGGAGAGGATGAGATGGGAAAAAATGAGAAGAATTAATATGAATGTGGTGACGAGTGAAATGATATTATAAAATATTGTATAAATAATAAAAGTTTCAACATAAACAGAAACATGCAGAATGTACGGGTCAACTTATGCATGTGCAATTTGTCTTACAGTTGAAGTTATTATAATTATTATATTGAAGGAAGCTGCATGAAAGAGTTTATTTTATAAGTTATGTGATCATATGAAAAGGTTAAACCAAATTAAAGAAAAGTTTGTATTAGTTAGATTCAACAGGTAACTTTTAACTTTTCAATGAGGGGAGTCTCTAACTTTTTAATTAATTTTGTGGTTTTTTTTATTATTTTCTATTTCTAAAGTAATAATTGTACTATAGTATTTTATTCTCATGTGAATGTCTTTATCTGTTAATAAAGAAATATTCTTTTCACATTATTAAAAGACAAATGTTCATGTTGAGCATAATTTTTTCATTAGAAGTTAGTAATGCTTGACCTGTCATTCTAGTTTAAGGGATGGAATCTTAGAAAAAAAAATATTAGAAATCTGCACCATTTTAGTGTGATCTTCAATCCTATACCTATTTGAAATAAATTTATAAAATTATTCATAATAGACTACTTTCTTTATGTAATTTCAAAACAAATTTAGTTCGGGCAGATACTGAAAGAATTCTACGAAAGAAAGATTATTCTTCGTAGTTGTTTTTTCACATTGACTTTGAGCTTACAATGCATCATGATTATTGAATAATATTAATTTTTCTGTAATTTGTTTGTGTTTAATAATTAATAAAAAATATATATTAGTATAAATATTCAATTAAGATTATACTAAGATAATTATGATTATTACCATAAAGACTTAAAAAGGCAAATAATTTAATATTTATTTAATTTTTATACGCAGACAATGTAAAATTTACAATGTCTGTTAATAAAAGAAAAACACATGGTAGAAATATTTTTAAACTAATTATTAAAAAAGTTAGCAAAATTATTATACATGGTGTTTTTTTTATTCATTACTATTGTAAAAATCACTCTTAGTGTATGATAGAATTTGTTTTTCTATAAAAATAAGTGGTGTTATAATAAAGTATTCATACACACTACAATTAGTTTAATTTAGTAATAGATAATCACATTTTACAAACAAATAGTACACAATATGAATAAATTATTTTATTACTTGTAGGAGAACTAAATGGGATTCTTAATTTTTTGTTTTTTTGCACAACAAATTTGATTCTTAATTAGATTACAAAAGTGGAAACACAAGGACTAAAAATTCACAATCATTGTGTCATGTATACTATTTTTATTGTTTTATAATATATGGACGTGTCGACCAATTCAACATCTTCTGAACCTATCAAGTTAGAAATATGATGGATTAAATACTAGAAGGTAGGGTCAGCACATGGATGTGTTTATAAAACATAATCACTACATTTGAGTTAATTGTTTTTGTAATAAGAATTTAATAAGAGAGAGGATAAAATCCTTAACTAAAACAATTAATGATATTTTAAGATATATATATATATATATATATATACACATTTACGAGTAGTACTTTTTTTTAGTTCAAGTACACAATAAAAGAATTAATCTCCCCGAATATAAAAAATGATTTAAATTACTAATTATTTCATGCTATCCAAATTTGTAATCACACACGTAAAATATCAAAGTAAATGACATATTTGAACAAACTTCACTATAGACATTTTTAAAAATAATAGACATTTTTTAAAATAATAAAATTAAAGAAAATGAAGTGAGTTTGTTCGTAAGATAAAACTAATAATTTTTTTAATATAAAAAACTTTCACAAATTTATTATACACAAAATCATTTTAATGTATTAAAAAATTATTTTATTTCCTTTCATTTTCTCCAAAGAGATAGGTTTTACGAATAATTTATTGAAACATTCCTTAATTCAAAATTAGTATTTGATTTTCGCCTTGTTTATCTCGTGTTAGTTTTCTCACTTTCTTTCTGATTCTAGCTCTCGATATAGTTGCTTAGCTTTGAACTTTGAGGAATTAATGTCCAATTGAAGTGACAATGGGAATGAAAAAAAAAAATTGAGGAAAGGAACAAAAATAGTCAATATGATGTCTTCATTTCAACTCATCTAACATTACTTTTTGTCAAAAACACACATAAGACTTTTGGTTCCTGTGACCTAATAATCACCACACATGTTAAATAAGATTTTAGTTGTTTCTTATGATCCTAAGTATAGTTTCATTATTCTATAGGAACAATTAAAGTTGGCCATATTATTTATTTAAAATAATTTGAATTAATAATACTATTTTTTTATTATTTAAAAAACATTACACAAAAATCCCTAACATATCACATTAATTTTCTTATTTGTTTGAAGAACATTATATCGTGTGTTAGAATAACATAAAAAAAAAAAAAAAAAAAAAAAAAA
>Ga0099825_1005354_pt1 | contig 16476 bp, 8 predicted proteins | sample SiratroredBW_FD_76838 | JGI IMG/M metagenome (GOLD analysis project Ga0099825, IMG submission 76838) | Root nodule microbial communities of legume samples collected from California, USA - Siratro red BW | ecosystem: Host-associated > Plants > Roots > Nodule | place: USA: California | collected...
AAATGTTCTAATCCTTTACTCTTTGTATGATATTGTAGAGCACAAATACGAAATTGTTAAGCGGCTGCAAGAGAGGAAGCATATATGTGGAATGACAGGTGATGGTGTAAACGATGCCCCTGCGTTAAAGAAAGCAGATATTGGAATTGCTGTTGCCGATGCCACAGATGCTGCTAGAAGTGCTTCTGATATTGTCCTCACTGAACCTGGTCTAAGTGTCATTATTAGTGCAGTGCTGACCAGCAGGGCAATTTTCCAGAGGATGAAGAACTATACTGTTAGTTTCCTTGCATCCCTTTACTACCTGGCTTTATTTTAGCGTTTTTAGTTGTCTGATATCTAAAAATTCAATTGTGAAACAGATCTATGCTGTGTCAATCACCATCCGTATTGTGGTAAGTGTTGAAATTGGGTTGATACAGAGAGCTGTCAAACTTTTTCTGCATATTCATGCAATTGAATCATAAACTAATGTGGTTTATTTTTTATTTTGGTAGTTTGGTTTCTTGTTTATTGCGTTGATCTGGAAGTTTGATTTTGCACCCTTCATGGTTTTGATTATTGCCATACTAAATGATGGTAAGATAACATTTTCTTGACTTTCATGTTGTTTTCCTTTTCCAATTCTGCTAAGTTGTTTAAACTGATGTCATTATACCACCATGTGTTTAGGTACCATTATGACCATATCAAAGGATAGAGTGAAACCCTCTCCACTTCCTGATAGCTGGAAACTGAGGGAGATATTCGCTACTGGCGTTGTGCTAGGCAGCTACTTGGCTCTAATGACAGTGATATTCTTTTGGGCAATGAAAGATACCAACTTCTTCTCGGTACATAACTTGTACTTTTGTTTCATTTTTACCTCAATAGGATCTCCATCTTGTTGAAAACCAAGGTCTATGAGCACAACTTTCACTCTTGCAGAACAAGTTTGGTGTGAGGCCACTGAGAGATAGTCCTGATGAAATGATGGCAGCCTTATACCTACAAGTCAGTATAATAAGCCAGGCTCTAATCTTTGTCACAAGGTCCCGCAGTTGGTCTTTTGTTGAAAGGCCAGGTCTTCTCCTACTAGGAGCTTTTCTGATTGCTCAGTTGGTAAGATTCAACCTCCTATTCTCCCATCAGCAGTGATCTGCTTCTAAATGCAAATGATTGTTTAGTTTTCTTGGCTTTCTTTGGAGGTAAAATAACTTGTGCTGTAATTGACAGCTAGCAACTTTTATAGCAGTATATGCTAACTGGGGCTTTGCAAGAATAAAGGGAATGGGATGGGGTTGGGCTGGTGTAATCTGGCTTTACAGTGTTGTAACCTATATCCCTCTTGATTTCCTCAAATTTGCAATCCGCTATATACTAAGTGGGAAGGCTTGGGACAATCTTTTGGAGAACAAGGTATGTTCTTTCCATTTTCTCCTACTTAACATTTGTTGCATTCTTGATCTGCTCCAAAGGAATAGAGGTTCATATGTTCATATTCATGTTCCCTGATCACAGACTGCTTTCACCACAAAGAAAGACTACGGCAAAGAAGAGAGGGAGGCTCAATGGGCGGCTGCACAGAGGACACTTCATGGTCTTCAGCCACCTGAAACTTCCAACCTTTTCAATGACAAGAATAGCTACAGGGAGCTTTCAGAGATTGCAGAACAAGCCAAGAGACGAGCTGAAGTTGCAAGGTAACTCATGAAGTTATACTATTATACTTCCTCTAGACTCATACATCAACAAAAAGAAAAGAATCTAGTAGACATACATATAAGCAAATTATGACTCTCAAAGTTCTAATTAATCTTGTTATTATTTAAAAATACCCTTATGCTTAATTTTAGGAATCATCTCCAACTTAGAAAATGTACTCTTATTCAATGAAACATTCTTAATAATGTGAATTTAGTTCATTTTTGCTTTTATGAGTTCACAAGGAGTATATTAGACTCAGGTAGTGCTTAAAATGGTTTTGGAAGTAACAATTTTGGTATATGAGAAATGTGAGCATTGAACAACACTCTTTGCAATGCACTACTGATAGTAAATGCAGTGGAATCTACTCAGTTGTGAGACTTGTTCACTCATTTATGGGATTCACGTGAATTTCACTGCTTAATAAAATTTGTGTTGAAAACAGTGCCTGAGAGTAGGTGTTGCTAGATATTTTAAGATGTGATACTGAGGAACAATAAGTGAGATGTATGATGTTTTTCTAACAATAATTGAATTTGTGTCACACAGGCTTAGGGAGCTTCATACTCTAAAGGGACACGTTGAGTCAGTGGTGAAGCTGAAGGGGCTTGACATTGACACAATTCAGCAGCACTACACAGTTTAAGGAGCTTGGACAAGCTTCAAGAAGAATCGATTCAGTGCTTTTTTTGAGAACAAAAATCACATATAATGACGAAGAAAGACTCCAAGACCATGTTCAATCCATCTTTTTAAGTTGCATAAGAAAATGAGTCCTGTGAAAATTTGAATGGTCTCTCTCACTGTCTCCATCTTTTCTAGGAGATACTATGTTCTTTACTTATCAAATAACATAATTGGTAGGGTTTACTATCATCTTTTTACCTGGTGGTATGCTAGTGTTATTGTTTACTAAGATCATACTAAAAGCTCAATGCATTGGTATTGATACCTTTGCTCAATAAGTCAATATCGAACTCAATCTAAGTATGTGTTTTCCTCTAGCTAACATAATTTGAGTATGAGATAGTTACCCCATTTTTACTATGTTATCTCTAAGTAGTCGTCGTATTCTAAAAGTGTTTTAAATTACAATTGCAGCTATCACCTTCTAAGTGATATACTTATAAGTGATATACTATAATTTTGTAATATTGCTAATCACCTTCTAACTTAGAGTATTGAATATCTTGAAGAAATAGATATTTATAAGTGATTTGATAGCAGTCCAATAATATTTATAGGTAAGACGATAGGTATAACAAATTTTGTTAGGAATAGACTGTTGTACTATTTTAAAAATTAAACTTTAAATTTATCCCAACCTTAAAAAATTATCTTATAAAATAGGATTTACATTTACTTATATATTATAATTTACAAATATCTTTAATTTGATGAGACATTCAATAAATTGAGATCATTATGAATTCAATAAATGTTAGACACTATGAGTTAATTGATAGAAATTGAAAGAAGTTTTTCACAGTTATTTGAACATAAAAGTGGCTAAGTTAACCATCTTGCCATAACACTTGACTTTACCTTGGTTTCCCATTGTGATTCCAAGCCATCCAACATTTGTTATTGCATTTACAAAAGATATTGCTAGGTTCTGTTGTTCACTTTATAATGTTGTTGACATATGCAGAAAATTGTTTGATGCTTGAATTTCAAATTTGAGACTTATTGTAAGAAATGAAATATTGCTTTATAAAGTGAGTCTTGTTGTTTTAGAACCAAATATGAATGTGTGTGTTGTGGATAATTGCTAGAATTTTGTTTTACTAATTCTAGAAATTTCCGAAACTTTAATTAGCTCAAAGAACACCAATTGTAGAAAACTAAAAAAGAAATATTTCGAAAATCTTGATTCATAAAATGTTAGGAATTCAAAGGTGAGTTAAAAGTCTCATGTAGAAATGGATAAAATGAACACAAATCTATTGAATAAAAGTTTTAAGTTGGAAGTGATGTCTTTTCTTAAGTGACTTCAACTAACATCTATAACTAATTATGTTACAACTAATTAACTAATTCTACAAATAGCTACTTTAACAAATTTAGTTGGTGCCTTATTTGTGTTTAACAAATGCATGGTTTAAGTAAGAATGAATGAGTTTTGTTTTTTTGCTCTAGTGGCTATATAATAATAGAATTGCAATTATCAACTATAACCTTTAACATACACATCCACCAAGTGGATAGTCAATTAATTTTGTTATTTGCAAATCTTAGGCATTTGTTGAATGAATCTTATCTTGCCGAGTAATTTGATATTTTCTTGTTCTCTTCATTTAAATGATGAAATATTATGCACTTTATCTCTCAAGTATTTAAGTTGGTGTTTACCTTCAAATCACATCTTAAAAATGAGAGTGATCATAAACTTAATAAGATTCTAATTTTATGAAATGAAACATGAGCAATTAAAGATTAAAAAGTCTTTTGTTAAGTTATAATGAAACCAAGGTAAATATATGGTACTTACAAGAATTTCAAAGGTAAAGAATAAACAAAGAAAGGGGGAACAAGGATGAATAAGTGCAAAAATATCCTAATAATATTTCTATATTTTTCCTTCTGTCATTTTCTATTTTTTTTCTTCTTTTGAATCATCTTCAATATTTTTAATCAACAATATATTTATTAAGCAAAATAAGAATTGGTAAACAGATTATGATAATTTTCTTTTACATTTCTCAATTTAAACTGGATTGCACAAATGGCTGGGTAGATTAAATTTTCATTAAGAAAAATAAGCTTTTATGCACAATTTCATTATGTTTTGTAATTATTCACTTATCTAGTAATCATTTTAGTGCTTCTTTAATCTCTTAATTAAGGTATATCATGTTTTTTACTTCATTTTCTGTAATGAACTTTAAAATCATCAAATAAATGAGATATTGAGCTTGAAGGGTCGTTCAATTGAATTATTCAAAGGCAGGATAATTTGGTCATAACTTAGAAGAGTCAAGCTTTAAGATTTTATCTGATACTTCAAACCCCTTTGAGCATAGTGTTTGATGAAAAATGAGTCATTTCTATTTTTCTATCTTAGGAGGTGTGTGAATAAATTGAAAATGCTTGATCTTGATAATATATGTTTTCAAATTGGTTTAAAAAATGATTTTACTTTCCTCTTCAAGAAGGATATGTAATTTCAACCGCTTATAGTCATTTTTAACTAGTTGAAATGTTCATAGCTATAGCTATGTAAAAAATCAAACTTAAACATTTCAATTAATTAAAATAAGATATCAACCTGTTAAACTCTTAAAACATTCAATAGAAAGCTTGTTCACTCTATTTCAAGCAATTGAAGCACGAATCAATCAATTAAAATAACTAAAAAAAGTGTATTTAAGTGATTTTAATTGATTAAAACATAGTTTAACTATTGAAATAGTTAAATAACTATTTTACGCTTCAGATGAACTTAAAATTGTTTTCAGCTAGTTTATTATATCCCATTTGGTTTTCTAAATTTATTTCATCGTGGTTAAATAGATGAACCCCGATGAATAAGAAAATAAAGAAAATTTTGGCACAAACTTATTATATTATGTAATAAATACCCTATTACATCAATTATTTTAGCAACCGATAAAATAAATTTATTTTTTAACTTAATATTTTTATTGCTTTTTCTATTCATCTTTCCCTCGTGTTGTTTGGTCTCTGCTTGCGTTGAGTCTTTGTTAGTTATTCTCATTGGTTTCACCCACATTTGGTTTCTTTGCTTTGTTTCACATTTTTTACCTGTGTGGTTTGTTTAACTTGTTTTTACGTTGATGTTGTAGGTTACAAAGGGTGCCTAAACAAAGACTTGACGTATAAGCCTATCTCCATTGTGAACCGTGAATCGTGAAGGCCACTTGCCACTTCTCTTTGCAACAAGTTAACGATTTTGTAAAATTGATTAAAAATAGTCAAAAATTTGTTTTTTATCCAAATTTTTGAGTAGTAACTTCTGTTAGTGTATATTTGATAGTAGAGTTCTTACATTACATAGATTTATCATAGATTTTGAATTATCAAAATTTAGGACGAAAAAACTTTCAATAGTCATAACTTTTAATAGAGAACTCAAATTGAGACAAATTAAATTATACTTGCATGAAATGAGAGACAGAATGTGATGACCAACACACGAAGGGGGTTGGCCTTCCCCAAATTCCAATATTTCACTGTTTACTATTAGGTTTTTTGAAGTTTGTTTTACATTTTTTTGCATTTATGTCACATATATACACATATCAGAAAATTCTAAAAATTTTTATGATGTTTTCTCGTATTAATTATAGATTTATCAAACCATTACATTTTACAAATTTTTAAAGAAAATAACGACACATATTATATTAGTTGTAAGCTGAAATCGATGTAATATGAGACTTTTCATCGGTTGAGCTTACAACCGATGTAATTATGTATCTTTTTTTCTTCTTTTTAAATGCTCTTTTACATCAATTGTGTATACAACTGATGTAATATTGATATATTTTACATCGGTTAAAGAACTGATGTAAAAAGTTATGAACTTTCTACATCACTTGTATCAACATCAATTGCGGAATCAATGTAGAAAGTTTTTCAAAACCGATGTAGAATCTTACTTTTTCTATTAGTGCAAAGTCCAATTCGCTTACTTGAAACAAATTTGAAAACAAAATATTTGAAAGATTGGTGGAAAGAAAATCTAAGAAAAAAAAAATTCAGAGAATCTAAAAAATTGGAAATAAAATCATTGGAAAATAATTGGAGAATGAAATCTACAAAATCTCAAAAACAAAATTTGGGAAAACAAATTTGGAAGAAATGTTTAAAACAAAAATTGAATCCGAAATATGTAAGAAAAAGAAACCTATAAATGGATATAACTCATAAGCAGGAAAGATATCAACTCACACACAACACAATACACATCGGGAGATGTGCTAACCTAGTTGCACCTCTTTCTTATTTTTTTTTCCTTCTTTGTAATTCTTTTCAATTTGCCTTTGCATAAGAGGATATATATTCTGGATTGATTCTCTTGTGATTTTACGTTAAATTCTTAGGTTTTGTATAATTTGGTTTTGTTCTTCAATTCTTGTAATAGAGTATGTTATATGGCCTGGTCTTTTTGAATTTTAATTTCTGCTTTGGTATTGTTTTTGAACTTTTGTTGATAATTCAATTTTGTTCTTTAATAAAAATTCTTGTTTAGTTTGTTTTACTCTAAATAATCTGTTGTTTGCTTAATATGCTTGGATGCAAGTAAGAAAATTAATGATTTGATTGACATCTGTTTAATTAATTTGATTATGTTGGTATTGGATGATGATAATTCTATGATAAATGATGAAGAATTCAATAATAAATAAACTTGAGGATCAATTTGTTTCTTAATCATTTTAATCTCTTTCTTTTAATGTTACTGTTTAGAATAACATCAAATCCTCTCTTATATTCATTATTCTTTCTAATAAATTCTTGTAGACAATATATCAACATTGTTTCATTAAATTTGTAATTGAATTTACTCAGAGACGTGAGATTAACTAATTTTATTTGTACTTAAAAGTTGTTGAAATTTGATGTAATAAATAGTTTATGCTAAGCACCAACCATTCTAAGACACCACATCCCAAAGTTTACTAACACTATTTTATTTAATCGAAAATTACAATAATTAATTATATAAAATATACATAGATGCCCATGTGTTTGTACTAATATGATTTAGAATTATATTAAAAATTATTCTGAGTCTTCATTAACAATCATTATCATAACATATACATCAAACAACGTATAGGTTTACTTTGGACTAATATCCAAAATAATTATTTCACAAATATTTAAAATAATAATATTATAGACAATTTATACGTTATACAAAGAGATAGATCATTTGAAAACTTTATTTAATATCATCTTCTTAATTAAATATTTTTACCTTTTAATAAAAAAATAATTTATTTATTTATTTAATAAAATAAATAATTGAATAACTTTTCTTTATTTCAAAATGACTTAACAACTGTTCTTTTTAAAAATAACATCTACATAATATTTTAAATACTATTTTTACAATATATATATATATATATATATATTTCAAATTATATTATTTTTCTATTTTTTAGTTAATTATTCATAAAAATAATTAAATTATAAAAGTATCAATAAGTGTAAATTACAATTATTTCTAATGAAAATACAAAGTTAAAAATAAATTATTGAATGAAATTTTTAATATATATATATATTTTAAATATTTTTTATTATTTTAATTATACTAACATTTTCTGTTTCTAATCTTAAACCATTAGTTAACTATAAGAAATTTTAGAAGTTTTTTGCAGAAGAAGACATATTTAAATAAGCTGTAAAGTTTGTATGGGGACGAAAATTATATTTAGCCGAAACTAGGGATTTGAAGCCCAAAATATCGAAGAGATGAATTTTAAAATTTTCTTTCCTTTTAATTTTAATAATGCACTTTTTTCTTTTAAATTCCCACCCAATTTCCGTTATATAACACTCAAACCTTTCCTCAGAACACACGTTAGGGATTCAAGAGCAGAAGATTCTTTGTTCATACGGTTTACACTCCAACCTCTTACTTTTAGTATTATACTTTTCATTGGATCATTGTTTGCTTCAACTCTTGTCTAATTGCTCACTTTGTTACCACCATTTATCAAACCTAGTTTATTTTTCTCATGAATTCATCAAATGTATGCACTTAGGTCTTCCAAATAACTGCAGATTCAGGTTTATCCATGGCCACTGAACCAAAAGCAGCCACCGAGGACGTCAAGATCGACCTCTTCGAAGATGATGATGAGTTTGAAGAGTTTGAAATCAACGAAGGTAAATCAATCGTAGTAATCTCACTCTCTCTTCATTTTCCACGCAAATCTCGTTTACCCTGTTTTTGTTTCGATTTTTGTTTCTGGAATGTTTGCATTTGGAATCACCTATGTGACGTCGTTTTGATCCATTAGAATTCGACAAATTTAATGCTTCACTAGTGTCATTTGTTAGTTAATTTACTTCAGAGGATGCAATGGTTTGATACATTGACCAATAATTCTCTGAATTTCGGGATACTTCATTGTTTAATTAATTAATTTTAGGAGATTTCGCCTTTGAAAGAAAAACCAGTAAGAAAAAAAAATCTTTTCTAGAAAATGATGATTGGTATTAATAGAGAACTTGAGGAAAGAATAAAACTTTAGGGATTAAAGAATTTTTATTGAATTTGAAAGTGAAAACCCTCTTTTTTCCCTTTTTATTGTGGGGGTCATTTGCATGTTGTTGCACAATTTAGGGATTTCTAAAATTGGTAACAAATTTTATGTTAGCATTGAAGGTACAGTTTGTGTTATTGTAGTCTAATCTTACATGCACTTTTCTACCATTGTGAACAAAGAATCTCTAGCTTGCTTGCTATTGCGGTTCATCTCTATAGCTGGGTTCAACCTTGCTTGTCTGTTCTTTTGTTGCAGTTCTCATTGCTTCTCTGTTCTGTTGTTGTGGTGCCTCGTCTACTCTATGCAATATGAAACTCCTCTTCTTGTTTTTTTTCCTCTACTTTTGATGTGTTGTGATTCTAAGTCTGACGCAGTGACTTTGATATGTTTATTTTTTTCAAAACCTACATTTGTTATTTTATGTCTTTGTTTATTTGACTTAATGAGTCCTTGAAAGTATTTGTCATCTTCTCATCAGTCCTTAAAAGTGTCAAAATTCAAAATTAGTGTTTTAAGGAAAGATCTGTCTTTCTTGTTAGTCCTTCATATGAATGATGTTCACTAACAAAATTAGTTTACTAACGTGGCATATTAAGTGACACATCAGCTCTACTTGCTGTGCCAAGTCGAGGACAAGGTGGCGCCTAACATGTCACTTACAGTGGCTTGTTGGCAAACTTACTCTATTACGAAGTCTCAATGAGAAAGACAAATCTTACTTTGAGATACCAATTTTTAATTTTGCTGCTTTTAGGGACTAACTAGAAGACGGCATAGACTTTTAAAGATCCAAAAACCTATTCAGCCTTGTTTATTTCTTCCTAATTCTCCTATTTTACAGAATCTTTTACTTTACTTTACTTTGATTTTATTTTTTTATTTTTTATTTCTTTTCCAAGGAGCTAGGTTTGCTGATTATGAGGTAATTATGTTCTTTATTTTTTCTGTTTAGACCTATTAGTTATGACATGAATATTTGAACTTTTGTTTTAAATTTAGTTCATTGTTATCATTAGCAAGATATTTTTCTTATCTGTCATCTTTATCAAATGTATATATCTTTGTGTATAATTATGTATCTTTTGGGAGGATCTTACAATCTGTATTACGATCTTGATTTTGGCAACATTAATGTGTATCAAGTGTGTGTGTTGGTACAGTGGTTTCAGTAGAGATATTATATTTCAAAACGTTGGCTCTATATCATCTAAACCAATAAATTCTAGCAGTTTTCCTCTTACAATATAACACTGATATATTTTTAAAAATTAGCTCCATGTCATCAAATCCTCTAAATTCAGGCACTTTTCCTCTTCTATACAAAAACTATGGGTTCTTTTTAGTTGGTTACTTAAAGATCCATCTGCAATACTTGGTTATTTCACACAAAAATTAAACCACTAAAGATTGGTTGATGTTCATTTTAGCTTATGTATGATTGTGGATGTTATGGTGTACATTTTGGGCTCAAGAATTTTCTTTTAATTGAGATGTAAATTTTGAACCTTGTGGTATTGTTATGGGGCTAAAGTTTCCTTTCCCTTTTTGAAGTAATGGTGGTGAGCTTTGTAGTAACAAACAATGTGGGATAGATGCACAGGGTGAAAGGACTTCATGCAATTTAACAATTAAAATTTAATAATTGTAACATTGCAACCTGTAACTTCCCACGCCCTAGAATAGCAGGTAACATTTTGAGATGCACGGGTACAGCACGCTTGACATTGAAGCAATATACACTATGTTCCTTTTTTCTTTTAAAAAGGTTGTGCTTGATATGAACTAGAACTCATGTTGTGTATATTCCGTTCTGCTTTAACATTTTCAGCCATACTCATCGGATTTGAGATGAGGCATTGATCTGTGATGAGTTAGCTCTTCATGCTATTGGTCCTGTTTCTCGTTAGCTATAAACACTTTTAGGGTGCAGATATTAGGATTCATGTAATTGCTTGAAATATTTTATTTTCTTTCATTTATGGTGATGGTATTTGGACTAGAAACTGCATATTCAACTTGATTTGTTGTGGGTGTAACTCTAATGTTTCTTCTTATTTCTGTTGCACTATATTGTTGTACAACTTTCAGAGTGGGATGACAAGGAAGAAGGAAAGGAAGTGACTCAACAGTGGGAGGATGATTGGGATGATGATGATGTCAGTGATGATTTCTCTCTTCAGTTGAGAAGGGAATTGGAGGGCAACACTGAGAAGAATTAAACACTGACATAACTGAAAACTATGCCTTGTTAGGAGGGAAATGTAACGCACAAGAACACAAAAGGAACATAATATTCCTATTCTTGAATATCTGTGTAGAACTTGTTGAGTATTTTTGTACTTAAATTGAACTCTGCATAATTTGGTGGCGACAGGCTTTAAGATCTTATTTACAACCTCGAATTATTAGCTTATTTTCATTTTGGGGTTGGGTGTGTGCTTGTTATGAACAATTCTGGCCAAAAGTGCTGTTGACTTGCATATTCTTCATTTTCTTGCTTTCCCCAGTGGTTCCAAACAGGGTTTTCGTAACACAAGAATCAATGTAAACAGAAAAGCCTGAAAAAATAATTGACTAAGGCAGCATTTGTAAATGACCTCATATCCGTTATGCTTAAAGAATGCTTGGATATAAAACTTTCAATAAGCTCAAGCTATATTCAAACGCTCCCAAGTTTGACACTTTTTTTGGGATAAAAGTTATCTGTTTGATTCAGTTTTAGTTTCCATAAATGAAACTAAACCAATCTAGAGGAACTTACATTATTGTGTATGTGTTTTACACTGACTAACTGTACGTGATTTGATTTCAGATTATAGTTTTTCTAAGAAATTTTGGAAGATGATTTGTTATTCATATCTACCGATGAAAGTTTTATGAAACAATCTTAGGCTAATTCGTCGTGTACAAAGGAAAAGGAGTGAAAGAAAATTTGACTTTAAAAAGAAAGTGTTTGATAAAAGTGTATTGGACTGAATCAAACCAAACTGATGTGGATAGAAATTTAGTTCTAGCAATAGCAGATAAAAATGAAGTAAATATTGACTGCTTGAATTGAATTGAATTGAAAGCCCCCAAAAACTGAATTCATGACTAGTCTATTCTGAAACTATTGATCAGAATTCTACGAAACCGACTCTAACTGTAATTTTAGCGTTATCATCATTCCTTTTGCTGGTATCAGACATTATTTAGTAACCCAAAACAAGAAGAGAGAAGAAATTAATGAGATTATTTGACAATGATCTGATCATAATCACGATTAGTAGCTCAGTTGACCATTGAGCAATCACGCCGGATTTCACCATGGTTTCCTGTTTTAATCCCAATTCGTCCTAACTTTTGAATGGCACTTACAAAAGACGTTTCAAAGGCTGTGTTGTTGGATGCAAACAAGTTCACCAGGTCTCTTGTTCTTTTATGAGTAAACAAAGCTTGATCAGAAGCAAAAAGTCCTTTTCCTTGCTGAAGATTCTTGTAGTATTGGTTATCAAATCTCGTTGGTGTAACTGGGTCCATTTGAACGACTGTTGTGGGGTCTGCATTGTTTGGACACGCTCGTTGAAGCTCTTTTGCGTACTCAGAATTAAGTGTATGATCAATGCCTTTCTTCCTTTTGAAGTTGTAAATACGTTTGGAGAACTGGCTGCAGTGAGAGAAGCCAATAGTATGTGCTCCTGAAACCACTCATTTCAATCTAGTTTAGAATTTGTTTGGATCAGGAAGCAAAATGGTATGCGCCACAACAATAATATTGTAATAAAGCTTGGTATAAATTTTCAACCTCATTGCTCATAGTTGACTTTGGAGTTAAAAAGCTGTTTGAAAATTGATTAAAACTGCAATCGTTATTGAAGAACATATGTTTGAGGCATCCCAATGAACATAAAAAAAACAAGTTCAAACTCATGGATCACAAACATGTATTTTGTTGATTATGAATGAAATACCTGATAGAGCAACTAGATCAGTAAGGGTTAGTCCATGTGAAGCAAACATTTGGTTGATTAGTTCTAGTTTGAAATCAGGAAGAGGTATATGGTGTCTAACACTGGCTTTTGTTGAGACTCTCCCATCTAGCCTTCCCAGCTCCACTTCAAAAGATGGTCCTCCTGTCTGAAACCAAGTGAATGTTCATTTGGTGTTCAGCTAATTGTACAAGGAATCAAATGTCAAATATTATTTTCCACATAACCAAAACAGAATCATAAAGACAAATCAAAAGAAATATGATACTCTATGGATTATGCAGGGATTCTAATCTCCCCAAAATACTTCACTAATTCAATCCCAAAAGTAACAATAAATGCCCTCTTGATCTCCCTCTCTTCCTTTAGACAAGACTAGAAACTATGTAATAAACTCTTGTTACTATGTCTCTGTTGACCTTTATATATCATAGTGCTGTCTCTATTTCTTGTGCTGTTAATTATTGTATAGAAAACTGTTATACTAGGATTGAACTTACTCTACAAATGACAACAATTTATGAATTTTAATTAGAAGTTGTATTGCAAAAGATTTTGCCTATTATTACCAATGCTATGACATCCCTAGTTGTCATTGCCAATATGTCAGCACATGAAACCTTATTCTGGCAGCCAGGTACACTGTCAACTGCAGCCTTGGCTTTGATCACAGTGTCAAACCCATCACCAGCTAGTGAAAGATCTATAGGATTATCCTTTTCAGATGTGTGGTTTGTTGAAGCTAGCATCACAGAAGCATCGCACCCCTGTCCAACATGCACAAAATAACATTAAGTTTTAGTATCAAATATTGCCAAAATTGATGCATGCAAAGGAAAAGAGAGAGAATGAGTTATAATAGTGCTGACCCTAACAAAACAATCATGGAAGAACAGCCTAAGTGTAGCAGGAGCTGTCGCTTTTGTCTGCTGAAGTTTCACCTCAACTGCTCTGCGAACAATCGATTCAACATTTGGACATGTGTTACTGTAGTAGTCAACTCGAAGTTGAGCATTACAACCAGCTATTAGCAGAAGAAGAAACACATTAGCATGCAAAATGAGGCGTTGGAAACTCATTTTCACTTTATGGTAGTTCTAGTGTCTAGAATATCACATTTGATCTAGTGCTTGCATCCTTAAATAGTCAAAGGAGAAACAACCCTCTCTCTTCTTTGAAGAATATGTTGGAGATTAGAGATTAGATTTGGTTGGAAATCCCTTCTCTGACTAGATATAACTTTAGTTCTTAAGATAAAAATATAAGTGAAGATAAAAATATAAGTGAGTGTAAACTTCATCTCATAAACCAGTTATAAACTAGTTTAGTAGAATTAATCTAGACTTAAAAGTCACTAAGAGAAAACAATATGTTAAATTTGAAAGAAACAAAACAAGAGCTACAAACCAAGAGTAAATACTTTTGGAAAAGTTAGTACTTTTAGAATATCTCACTAAGCACTCACTGTAATGCTGAGATTATAATGTGTTGAAGAGGTAGCATGCAGGAGTGGTGAAACAACTTGTTTATTAAAAGTGCACCTAGTTTATAACAAAAGGTTAGCTGGTCCCTCACATAATGTATTAATGTTTTTTTTATATTATACTTATGAAGTTGGATTCTTGCAAGAAGTGAGATGGTGGCTCTATGCACACAAATATCAAATGTTGCAATTTGGCCAATGACTTACGTAAGTGCTTTTATATTGTTGTTTTCTGGTGTATAGAGCATATGATATCCACTTTAATTACTTACTTTAATTGGGTATTTGCAGCACAAAGTCCTATCAATTCTTCCATACCAAGCCAACTCAAAATGAATGGAAGAATATCACGCTCTACTTAGCCATGTGTTCCCCACCATGTACTACTTCTTTTTTGTTTTGTTTACACCATACTTCTTATTCTAGTTAGCAGTTCCCTACATACTCAGAGAGAAGAAATAGGCAAAGGTTTTGCTCTTTGAATCTTTGAATTTTGGATTCTGATATAACTTCAGAAAATTGGTTTGTATAAGTCTTAGGAATCCATGTTGAGTATATATGAGAAAATTTAACATGTAAGAAAGAAGAATAGTAAAAAGTGATATCATAATATTTTATGAGTTTGTTGATAAGTTGTTATTATTATTATCAGTGATAAATCTAGTTATATTCTTAAATCTAAAATAATAGTTAAGATTTTTCTTATAATGTTAGTCATTAGTTGAATAATCTTTACTTATAAAAGGAAATGGATTAGATTTAACTCAACCACAGTTGAGTTACTTAACTCAACCTTATAATAGAATGAGTTTTAGAGATTTTTTGTGCACAAGTGAAATTGATAAAATATACTTCTAACGGTTTAATATTATTTTTACTGTAATTTTTTCTAGAAAATAATCAATAACTATTTCATAATCATGTCTTTTTAAAAATTATTTTCAGTAGAAATTAGATCAAAACTATTTAATTTTGTGACCTAGCAAATAGGATTTTAACAACGTTAATTTTGAAAAACTTGTCACAAGATACAACTCTAAAAGGAATAATTAATTTTATTTTATAGGAAAGAACTAAATTTTTTAAAGAATTCAATATAATGAAACTTGATTTTGATTCAATGCTAAAAGTTCCCTGATCTCTTTAAATTTTTCGAACAAAATTTCAACATGAAGATAAAATCTTAGATTTTGATTTGGTTGTTAAAATTTCTTTAATGTCTTTCAATTTTTTAAACAGAATATCACCATTAAGATAATAAAAATTGTTATGTTTGATACAAGTTTATAGATGTTTGTAACATAATTTCAAGTTTTAATTAGAGGATGATTTAAATTTTCAATACAACAAAAAGTCAAAAATTTCCTCAATGTGTTATATTGTTCAAATCTTAATAGGTCAATTGTTTATTCTATAAATATGTAAAAGATAATGTATCTTTAAAAAACTCCCATGGGCCCAATTTGATAGTGCATGTTCAGCTATATTTTTGTTATATATTCATTTATTCTATAATGTGTAAGTAACAGTACAATGTTACTATATTAGAATGCATAAAGTACCTCATGGAGAAACATTAATTGTTTTGATATAGGTTTTCTTTATCAAAATTTGCACTATCAGTATAGACATTGCAAATACGCATAATTAAACAGAATGATGCACTGAGAATATATATATATTGATTTATATTAGCAAAATAATGAATCATATCATATTATATATATATATATAATTATTTTGTTAATATAAATCAATAAATAATTTAGTTAGACAAAATAATATTTCAATAGAAACAAATTTAACAATTTATATACTTTTTTTTTTCTATCGATGACTGTACGTACATTAGATTTTTTCAATAGTACATTTGGTAATTCTAAAAACGCGTATATCATGAACTCAGTGAATTCAGCAATAACATATTATCCAAAGTTCAATCAGATGAAGATTAAGAGGAGAACGGAAAAAAAAAATAAAAATGAGTGAAATATGATGTTGCTTGAATTTAGATAAAATAAGTAAAGAGTGAAAGGAGAGATTGTAGTAGATTTGATTGATATGTTAATATATTTTAAAAATAATTTAA
>Ga0099825_1005359_pt1 | contig 16467 bp, 7 predicted proteins | sample SiratroredBW_FD_76838 | JGI IMG/M metagenome (GOLD analysis project Ga0099825, IMG submission 76838) | Root nodule microbial communities of legume samples collected from California, USA - Siratro red BW | ecosystem: Host-associated > Plants > Roots > Nodule | place: USA: California | collected...
GAAATATATCAATTAAAAAAATAAAAACAAATCTATAACATCTATCAAATCAATCTCAAACTTTCATAACCAATCCCCTCAAATCCCTTCAAATCTTACCATCCATCCATTAATCCAAACAACTCTCTCATCCACACACAATCTATCCATTAATCCAAACAAGTCTCTCATCCACACACAATCCACTCAAATCCCTTTAAATCCACTTCTCCTCAACCAAACAAAGCCTTGGGAAGGCCGATGGTGAAGGTGGAAAGGAAGAGAATTGAGGAAAAGATAGTGAATGAAAAAACAAAAAAAACCGTCCTCTCTCTCTCTCCATTGCCCCCAAACTGCCATTAATTATTTCTAAATGCCCATAGAGAAATTAAAACTAGAAATAATGTGAGTCAGAATAGGTGGGTGGGGAATCAAAGAAAAAATAGTAAATGAGAAAAAACCAAAAACCTAGTTAGTTTGAAGTCACTGTCTCTCCATTGTCCAAAAGCTGCATTTATTAATTAATTAATTTACAAAAAAATTAAAGCCAAAAGCAATGGGAGTCATAATAGGTTGGTGAAGAATTGAGGAAAAGATAGTGAATGAGATTTGAAGAAAAAACTTTTATGTCTCTCCATCAAAAAAGGCTTTATGCAATCCTGGAAGCAAAATATTTTCAGATTTTACAATTCAGAAATCATTTTCAAATGATTAATAGCTTTGGGATTCTTCAATCTAAAATTTATTCTCAAAATGTTTTACCTTCTGAAACTACACAATTTGGAAGTTATTTTCAAATGCCAAATATCTTCCAAATTTTTTAATCCAGATGTCAAACTCAAAACATTTTAACTTTCAGATTATACAATTTAAAAGCCTTTTAAATCACGAAAATTAACACTCTCCTCGCTATTGTCCACCATCGTTCAATCTATCCAATCAATGATAAAAAACAATGTAAGATATAAAACAAACTTTATCTTTGCTTTAATTTAAAATGAAGGTGTACAAAGGAGTAAAGAGGATGAAGGGTAGAGTTGGGTTATAAATTTTTTTTCAAAGAATAAATACGTATTTTTATATGGGGTATGGAGGTGCAGGACGAGATCATGGTGGTGTAGAAAGAAGCTCTCTAATTCTTTTTGCCCAACCCCTCCAACAAATTATGATCCACGCTTACCAAGAGCCGAAGTTTTGGATCCAACTTCACCACTCTAGAGAGAGTCCCAGCCCAATTCTCCTCCTTTCCTCTCTTCCTCACAAACCAGTGAACCTAAACTAGACGCCTCTCCTTTGTCCTCATACTCACTAAAGTCAACCCTAGCACCACAAAGTGATTTTGGACCAGCCTAAACAACCTTGCCTCGTTGGTCAACTCGTCCAGATTACACTCCGAATCACCTTGCTGATTATGAATGCAAACTTAACTACACCTTTGTGTCTTTTTCTCATTGTCACTACCTTATGTTGTTGTCTTCTGACCATGAACCCACTAGTTATCATGAAGCTATCAAGCACCCTTGTTGATAAAAAACTATGAAAAATGAAATTAAGGCTCTAGTGCTAAATAAGACTTGGGATATTGTTGAGACTACTCCCATGTCAAATCCATTAGATGTAAATTGGTATTTAAAATCAACGTTTAACATACTAAAAGACTCTGAGACTCTGATAGCACAAAAGGGAAAAAAAAATCTTGAAGTTCATTTTTGAACAGAATACAAAATATATACAACACATCAAATTCTAGAAGGATTCTAATTAATTTATTGTTAAGTTATTTCTATAAAGTTAAAATCATTTCAGTTGTACAATGTTGATTTTGGGTTGAACTATGGTTATGCTGGGATAGGAATCCTCGATAACAAATGCATCCTAATTTTTAATAAAGTACTGCATGGTGGGATAGGTACTAAGTGTCAGGGTCTATCCGTGGTTGTGATGAGAATTGCATATAAGAGGAAACCTGAATTTATTGTCAATAAGAATCGGTAGTTTTATTTTTATATTTTTTATTTTATTTTTACTTCTCACACTTATTTTTATATTTATTTTTTTAGCTTATTTGTAATGATTTGGATTTTCTTATTCTAGTACTTTTTAGTCTCATATCATATTGTTTTCTTTCATTGTTTTAATTTTATCTTTAATTTTTCTTCTCAAATATATAGTTATTGTCAGAGATGTTACATCGACTAAAAATGAAGTATTTTAATAATTTATAATATAAATATAAATTTCATTTCACAAATTAGTTTTGTAAAATTAAATTAGACTTAAATTTTATTTTTTGAGATGATATCAAAACCGTTGAGTTAGACTTAAATTATACTTTGTAAGAGTTATTATTAATACACATTGTTACACTTTTTTTATTTTATGTTATATCTATATTAACAAATAACTACACTTATTATTAATACAATCCGAGTTAAATATTTCTAATAATCAATGTGCGACTTAACGGAATAAGAAAACCAAAGAACATATATGGGAGGATACCTCTCATCCCATTTATTTATTATATTATCCATGACAAGGATGGAAAAAGAAAATATGAAGATTTCAGTTAGAAGTTGAGGCCTGAAAGTTAGTTGTTTCAAGTTAGAATGCCATTGAAAAGGTTAGTTTTTCCAATTGAGGATTCATCGTCAGAACATTTTTAACCCGCAGGTCATTATTGTTCAAATAATTTGTGATTTTTTAGCTGATAAGTTTTATTTACTCATTGCATGTGATGCTCAATCTGTCTGTTCACTTAAAATATTGGACAAAATAAAAAATGGAGAACACCCATATGTAAATCAGAAAAAAGCTTTTGAACCTGGCCAGTCTTCAAATCTGAGAAACCAAATTAAAAATGCAAGCCTAATGCTAAAATAACTCCTTTATATGGTGTGGAAATTAACATAGCAACCAAGTTATTGGGCTCAACAAATCGAGGAGAATAAATGCCTTGCATTCTCAGTTATGTGGCAAAATAGTTCTATCATGCTTACAGTTATACCGTGCGAGCAAAGTTATCATCAACACAAGTGTTCGTTCAGTCTCTTATTGTCCCTCCACTATTCATATCAAAGCAAAAACTAGTTACGTTACTTCTGACAAATCAAAGGAGGTTGTATTGATGTCCCCACTGAGTGCAAGTTGTACATTTATGATCCCTTCAACACTGTGTCCTCTGCAGTTACATTTTTTTGTTCTATTTAGTTTATTTTCATATATTGTTGTGGCATTAGGTAAATATTCTACATTGGAATTAACCATCATCAACTAAATTATTGACGATTATATGATTGGTATAAATCCTAGGAAATTTTATCATTTAGTTAGCTAAACTAGCTAAAGCAATTGCAACGAACGTAATTTTTCTTATTTACTTTAATTATGTATTTATTCTCATTAATATAGTAAAATGAGTTATATTTATGTATTAATTTTATTTAAATTTGACATAATTATAAAATGTTAAAAGAAGTTTCCAGTCTTCCCAAATATTTAACTTAGTCCACAAGTACTAACTATTGGGAGGTGAGCGATACACTTGCATTGGTTGGTTCAAACATTGGGTGGAATTTGATTGAATGTTAGTATCCAAGGGTTTCACGGAATTGTGCCATGGAGAATTCGAAAGAAATGGTTAAATTGTCTCTAAATTTGTTAAATATCTTTTTCCCATTTATAAAAGGAAGGCAAAACTTGGGACAAACTTGCCAATTTTGGTTTACAAAATAGACTTGATCTTATAGTTTTCCTTAGGGCCGACTCTTATAGGAACAAAACACGTTTTTCTAGTTTTTGTTATGAGTTTTAGTTGATATTCCTTTTCGAGTTTTTTTTTTTCTCTATTCTATGCCTATTGTATATATTATTTTTGACATGATTACATAGGATAAATGGAGGTTTCAATATAATTGAAATACCATTACTTCATATCGAAGTAGACATGTCAAAGTTTACTTAAAACATTTTATCTTGAGAAATTTTGGAGCAAGCCCACCATCAATCCAAACAGGGCTTCTTAGTCAAATTTGTCTGCTATTGATGATACTACCTACCGAAATTTGGCTCCTGTAATGTATCTACTAACAATAATTTAAAGCTTATTCCAGTGGACAATTTGAACTACATCAACCACATAAATTACAGAAACTCATTAGATTTAGTTTAAAATAATATACCTTGTTAAAATAAATAAAATATTAAGTAAAAAAAAGAGAAAATTAAAATATTAAAAGTATCAAATTTTATCATTATTAAAATTAGTTTTAATTACTAATTATAATTCTATTTTTTCTAGAATGCAGTCCTTTTGTTCTTTTCTTAAGATAAAGATTGACATTGATAGGTAATTCAAAGAAGCACGGCAACACACATGAAGCTTACTTGCTTAAAACATCTTACAGTCTACTTTGTTGATTTTTATGTAAATATATTTGACTGGGAGAGAGGAAAAATAAAGAGCAAGATTGCGAGAAAAACCGAGTATCAAAATAATATTTATGTATGATTTTAACAATTTATGCCCCTTTGACAGAGAAAGAAAGAAATAAGAAATCCGTGGAATGGGAGATTAGTTAGAAAAATATCACTAAAAAATGAGATAATTTTAATTGTTATTCATAATTTTATTTATTTCTTTTAATTTTAGTTTTAATTATTTATTGTAATAATAATAATAAATAGAAAACCAGTATATATCTATATGTATAAAAAGTATTCACGTCTCTTTCTTTCTCGTTTTGGGTATTTTATGAGTATTTTATCTTAATCTAATTTATATTCTTACACACTTTATTAACTCTTTTTTCTTTATTCTTAAACTTTGAATCCAAATATACAGACACTTAAAATCATTGTATATAATTATTTTAAAATTCAATAGTTCATCGTAGACTAATGTATGCTTCCAACAATTATTCATGGATAAAGGAGTGAATTATATATATATATATATATATATATATATATATATATATATATATCATGAATAAAGGAGTGAATTACAAACAATGTTACCGTGAAAGTGTTTATAAAAAGGAGAGTGCTCCTTTTATGACTCTTAAAAAGATGAGAAAACAATTTTGATAAATTATTTATTATATTCAAAGATGTTTTAATGTGTAGGTTTTTACATGGATATTTATAATTTTGGTTAACCCTAATATAAAATTTGAATTCAAGGGACAACTCCTAACATGTGGGCTACTTTTATGTTTTACATGTGTTATATGCTTTTTTCTACGTAATAATATAAATGGAGGTTGTTCAATTAAGGAAGTTTGTTTAATTTTATAGTTAATTATAAAAATATTTTTTTTAACAACTTCCAAAGAGTTATTTTTGTTATATTTCATCTTCTAATCAAGATATATCTCAATATCATCGTTTCTATGAAAGTAGAAAAAGTCTACCATATATTTCTCAGTTTTAGATTCTCTATGTGTTCTTTTAATAGAAGGGTGGTAAAACTCATTAATATTGAGACATCCCTCTTAATGTGAGAGTCATATTGTAACACTCAGGACGATTATCCCTTAAGCCTTTGGAATCTTGGTTAATTACTTCCTAAATAAAAAAATTTCAAAACCTAGTTGAAAATACTATAGTGAAAGTTTGAATAGCACTTTGAATCTTCAACACACATTAACATGTCCAAGTGCTTAGTTATTGCAAGATGTCAATTTTGAAAAATGGAATAATACCAAAGATTTCCTAAGACACCCAATTAAAGGCCAAATTTTTTTGAAAAATAGTTTGTGATGAAAACAAATCCACTTAAAAACAAATAAAAATAGGAATTAGAGACAGATTTAGCCACAAAGAATATTGTGATAAATCTTTACAATAGCTAGTCATGGAAATTTCATCACTAATTTGGTCTTTAAATTAAACTTAATTTGTTTTGTAGCTTTTGAAATTCTAGAAAGAAAGATTGTTGTAATTTCTCAAGTGTTTGCACTCTTTTTGGGCTATTCTCTTTGTCACCAAAAGAGTTATTCCACTTAGGCTTCCATAACACCTAATATGCAACTTTATGACATAGGTGATTTTCAAACAATGGTTAAGCAAAATAATTATAATTAAGAATTTGAAGATAAAAAAATAAAGAAAAACTCAATTAGAATTGGTTAACTCAAATAGAATAGAGATGACAATACTTTAAAGATTATCCAAAAAAAAATAATAATAACAAACTAGAATTAAATGTAGTTTGAAAGGCTATCACTAAAAAAATAATCTTAAAGAGAGTTCTAGAATTGAGTAACAATAAAATTTGAATCTAAGAATATAAAGTCAATGCAAATAGAAAATTTAGTTTGGAACTAAACAAAATTAAATTCAAAGATTTTTGCCATTGGACACAAACTTAATCCATAACTAAATGTAAAAGCTTACATTAAAAATTATAGGATGTTATTAGTTGCTTATACATCTTTGCCAATTTTCATATACTAGTTTTAACCTTTGTATCTATTTTCTTGTATAGGATTTTTTTTTTCTTTTGTTTTGTTTCCTTTATTTTGTTTAAAAGTCTCCACCTTCTAACTTTTGGATGTTTATCAAATTTGGTTTGTAAATCAAGAAGCAACTCAATTGTATTACTAATTCAATTTCAAAGTTCAATAAGAAAATGTATTTAACCTGTTCTTAAAGCAAGTAGATTCAATAAAAAAAAATAAAGCATGTGACAATGTTTCGTTAAACACAAAAATTAGGAGCCTAACTTTAAAAAATTGTTAATGATCTAATAGCAAATATGAATTCAAACATCAATAAGAACTCACACATTTTGGTTTTTCTAAACAAATAAGATGAACAAAAATTTAGAACAACTAAAGGAAAGTTGAACTTGTAATGAAACTATACATTAATCTAGACAAAAATTGTGATTAAAAAAGTGAAATGCACAAATTGTAGAAGTACACAAAACAATCAATAACAAAAATCAAGACCAATTCAGCACATATATATTATATAGAATCCTAAGGCAAGAAAAAAATTAGTTCAAGTAAGAATTAAAACAAATTGAACCAATTAAATCAAGACATAAAATGAAACATAACTCAAGAACAATTCAAGACAAGTAAGAAGTATACGTAATAATAAGAAAATTCAAGAACATGTTACTTATCTCTTGAAGACTAAAACTCTAGATACCAAAGGATGAAGATGTTTGTTGGGGAAGACATTGGAAGCTCAAGCCACAGAGGAAGTGGCGTTAAAATGTTGTGAAATTTGTAAAGATGGGAGGAATTGGAAAGGTTTTTCCAAATATTATTGGAGAAGCTATAACTCCTAAGTTACAAGGAAGGTTCCTTGTTAAAGAAGCCTAAGGTAGAAATTTTTTCTTTTAATGACCATAAAGAGAGAAAGAGATTTACAAGAACAACATTAATTCTCATATATTCAAAAGTGATTGCAAATTACAAGAGAAGGTTATTTATAGCCTTGAATATCTTCTTAACTACTCTATCCAAAGATGAAACTCAAATTCCAATGTGTCCTAAATAAAATGTAATAAGGTTTATTAGCTTCTAATGTACTCTATTTCTAGGTTGTAGGAAAAGCTTCATAAATGTTGAAATTTCAATTCAATTATAGATTAAAGGAAACTTAAAGTAAACATCATATGTACACTTCATTTAGGAACACATGTGTATTATACATTTTATGTAGTGCCTCAAGCATACTCTTCATGTGTATGGTTTTGATACTTTATTGATCTTGTTTAACTCTAGCCTTTCCTTAGTTTAAGTTTGTATTTTGCTCTTAAAAGTTTCTAAAGTTTAAAAGTGTTAAAATCTCTTCCGAAAGTTTGCTTGAAATGATAATTTTTTGGGTAGATTTGAAGTTTATAAACATAGATATAGGTGTTGTAAATCATATTTTTTCTTGATTGTTTATTTAGTAATTAATGAAAATCAAAACAAATAATTTTAGAACAATTAGAGTTGTTTCTTTGAGACATATGTAAGCCTAAAAGGCAAAGAAAACAAAATAAACAAGTGGTTAAAATTTACTTACAAAGTTAGTTACAAAATCCATGATTAGTTTGTCCTAACTTTTTGAATCAATTAACTAATTCTCTTCCATAAGATTCTCAAATTGTATCATTACGTTTTTGTAAGTTTATCTCCTAATTTGTATTTGTTTAAGGTAACTTTCATTTGCCATTTTAACGTGAATCTCTTGGATGAAATTGGTTGCTTAATTTTGTTTACAAAGTTAGCTACAAAATCAATGTCCTATGATTAGTTTATCATAACTTCTTAAACCAATTAACTAATTCTCTTTCACATGCGATTGTCAAATTGTATCATTACATTTTTGTAAGTTTATCTCTTAACTTATACTTATAACTTTCATTTGTCATTTTAACATGAATTTCTTAAGTGAAATTGATTACTTAATTTTGTCTATTTGGAACATTTTTTTCCTAAGTTTTGCTTGTACTTATTCTTTGGAATTATATTTTAGAGGTATTGTAATTTTTTTTTTACATTGTAAAATTTAGTTGTGATGTAAAATAGATGATCCAAAGTACCCATATAAAATTGGGCAAACCAATAGAAAACAATTTAATAAAAGTACTCATAATTCACCTTTTGTTTGTTTTTTAAAAATAAAAACAACTTAATATATTAAAATCTTTTATTCTATATATAAAATTATTATAAAAATATCGATGTATATTATCGAAATTTTAATTTAAATATGATATACATATTTTAATTTTGATATTTATATTTATTTTAATTATTAAGAACCTAAATGTTTATGTTTCACTTTAATTTTTAACGTTATTTTATTAATAGTGGTGGTTTCACTTCAATTCAATTCGAGGATGAACCATTTAATCCTTAAATAATTTGTTGACCAATTGGAGTAGAAGTAGAAGTGGACTCATTAGTGAAATATTTTAAATTTTAGAAAAAGTTATTAAAGGCTGCCATAAGCACAGCAATCAATTTGCAAATATTGAGAATAACGCCAACATAATAACAACACAACAACACACAGACCAGGAGCAAAACAACACACAGCACATGTAGTTTGACAGTTTCATGTCGATTCCTGTTCATAATCTGGATATTCCGCAGTTGCCATTCACCTTAAACTACACATGCATTAGACTCATACCCAAACAAGAACCAAATTCTAACTTCAAACAATAATTAAGAAAGACAAAAAGAAAAAAAAAAAAACACACAGCTGAATAGAAGGAAACGGAATTGAATGTGTCTAAACAAGAAGACGCAGCAGTGGTTCAAGCAGGTGTAGGATTCTCAGGAGGGGAAGTCCTCCAAACGATGTCTTTAAGCGCAGGACGAAGTTGGTTGCTGCAGAAGTGGTTGTACTCTAAGGTATCACCGTTGTCCTTCTTAACCTCCACCACCAAAAACGACGGTGTCACGGCGTATAAATCCGCCGCAATTGCAAGCTTCCCTTTCCTACCCCGCTCTTGACCCTGCAACCTCACTTTCGTTTCGCTTTTCTTAACGTCAAACTTCACCGCCTTCGCCACCTCCTCCAGCCGCGAAATCACGCTGCTCGCGGGGCGTGTGGTCGCAAACCGGATCTCCTTCTCCTCCTTCTTCTTCTCCTCGAACAAGGGCGACAAATTGAAACCCTGAGAAAGGGAAATTATATGAAAGGCATTCATCGTCGTGGACTTGCATTCTTCCTGCTGCTTAATCCTCTCCTCCAAATCCAACTCCTCTCTCTTTACTCCATTCACGTTCTTCAGAACCGCCTTCTTAAACCAGGACGACTCCATGATCTTGGAAATCGTTATTCGGTTATTCGGGTTCGGGTCGAGGAGCTTCGTAATGAGTCGCCGTGCTTCCGATGAAAACCACGGCGGGCACTTGAAGTCGCCGCGGTAAATTTTCTTATACAAGGCCACCAAGTTGTCGTCCTGGAAGGGTAAAAACCCTGCGAGGAGAACATAGAGGATTACACCGCAAGACCAGATATCAGCCTTGGCGCCGTCGTAGCCCTTTTTCCCGATGACCTCCGGCGCCACGTAGGCCGGGGTGCCGCACGTGGTGTGAAGCAGCCCGTCCTGGCGGAGGTGCTCGGAGAAGGTGCTGAGACCAAAGTCGGTGACTTTAAGGTTGCCGTCCTCGTCGAGCAGGAGGTTCTCCGGCTTGAGGTCGCGGTGGTAGACGCCACGGCTGTGGCAGAAATCGACGGCGGAGACGAGCTGCTGGAAGTAGAGGCGCGCCGTCTCCTCTCTGAGGCGGCCGCGGGCGACCTTGTTAAAGAGCTCGCCGCCGCGCACGAGCTCCATGGCGATGTAGATCTTGGACTTGCTGGCCATGACCTCGTGGAGCTGCACGATGTTGGGGTGCTTCACCATGTTCATGGCCGAGATCTCCCTCTTGATCTGCTCCATCATCCCCACCTTCATCAATTTCTCCTTCCCCACAACCTTCATGGCCACGCTCTTTCCGGTCTTCAGGTTCCGCGCGTGGTACACCTTCGCGAACGTTCCGTGCCCCAGTAGCCGCCCTAGCTCGTACTTGCCGTGTAGCAGCATGGAGTTATTAGCCTCGCCGGCGCCGTTTTTCTCAGCCATCATCAAAATATATAAAAACAGTTCTACTCCTTTTACTTCTACTACTACTACTATGAAACTGGTATTTTACAGATTTGGGTTGGGAGAGGGAAATTGAAGAGAAATTGTGGTTGAGTTCACCCGTCTTCGACGTGCTTCCGGTGGCAATTTCTGCCGCCAATTCTGCGTTTGGATTGGCCACTTAGCTCAGTTCTTTTCATCCGAAAACCTCTCATCTCTATTCATTCCCTGGTCCTGCCGGGACCAAAAACAACCACTCTGTTGATTTTTTTTCCCAATTATTCAATCACTCTCCCCCTGCTTCTCTCTTATTTCCTTCTTTCGCTGCGCTTCCACCTCTTACTTATAGCGCCTTTTGTATCAGTGCAATTACGCATTTGGCCCGGGCCGAGACGATCTTGGACACGTGGCATGATCGTGGAGGGGGGTTGGGGCTTTGAACGGGTTTGCGTCTGGCGCGGGGATTGTGGCACGTGGCGTGTTTGTTTCCTGCTTGAGAGGAGCAGGCACTGTGGAAATGGTAAAAAGGGTTGTTGTTGTTGTGGGCGCGGGGCTGCGTGAAGGGAAAACCGGTGTGGTTTGTTTGGTGGTTAGTTCCTGAATGAGTGACACATGAGGGCTCAGAGGGTGAGCGAATAAGGGTAAGAAATTAAGAATCTTATGATTTGTATCAACAAAAGCAAAGATGTGACATTAGTCCCCGCATGACAGCGATAACACCTAGGTAGGTACCCATACTATTTATTATTATTATTATTATAATAATAGTAATTATTATTATTATTAGTATTATTACTAATCAATCAACTTACTAATACTACTCATCTGGCTAGCTAATGAAATACTTCTCAAAACAGTATTGGATTGAACTGCCAATTCATTTCACCTATTCATTATGAACCAACATATTATTTTTGTTAAGAAATTTAGTTGGCTGGTTGATTAAAATTGAGTCAAGACTATGTGACAAATTTTCGTTCATAAAAGTAATTATTAATTACCATGTTTTTCACTTTAAATATAATGATGTGAGTATAAACTCGTACAAATTTAATTTGTTTTGTAGATAAAATATTTATATTTTAAGGAAAAGAAGTCTCCGGAAATGAAGGATTTCTGGATGAGCTCTTAGAATAGTGAAGTCTTTCTGTAGAGTTGTAAATTATGAGGAGATCAATTATGTACTAGCGAAAACAAGATTATTAGGAAATTTTTTACCAACTATTTTAAATATCATTAATATAGATGTGATTTAAGAAATAAAACGACGATTTTAGTTATAATCCTCATATGTGTGAGATACAATGATTATTCTCGTTACAATCATTGTTGTGTTTATTTTTAATTTTTTTTTATTAAAGCTTTGATCAACAATAGTTTCTATTAAAATTATGATATGATATACAACAATAATTTAATAAAAATCATGATTAGAAGAAGCCACATAAGATGATGATATAGTAAGAATTATTGTTGTGTGTGACTTTTCTAATGTTTGTACCACTAACCGACATTCAACTGAATATTAAGTAGATCATTCACAAACATAATTAATTAAGAATTACTATATTTAATATCACATCATAAACAAAATTATAAATAAACGATTCAACAATATTTTGAATCAATTTACAATTTACTTAAATGCATAAGTTAAATCCAAAACCATCCTAAATTAATATATAAATTACTAACAACGTAATTAAAAGTGCGTAAAGAGTAAGCATATATAAAATATAAAAAAAAAATACTTCGTACATGCGTTTCTGATATAATTTAGTATTAGTCTAAGGATTTTATTTTGTTAAAAAACTATAACATATTTTAGTAACTTAATACACATCCATAAATTTCTGATGTAGTTTAGTGTTAGTCTAACGATTTTATTTTGTTCAAAAAATTATAACATATTTACATATCTTAACACAAGTTTATAAACAAAAAGTAGTTAATAAATTTCACATAATAGTTATTATCTATTGTATTATATAATAGTCACACAGTTTGTTTATTACAGTACAACTCAAATTAAATATAATTAAATAAATTAATTGATACAAAAAGACGAACAAAAAAAATATGATTAAAATATCCTTAGTTACATCCGTATCATCTTGTTGTGATCGTGTTTTAATGTCATAAGAACATTGGTTATAATATGTCACATTGTATAAGGTTAATGTAATAGATAAAAAAAAATGAATTTTTCTTACTAATTTACTATTTGTTTAAAGAATATTATATAAAGAGCAAAATCACACAATAATGTGATTTTATAACAATATGATTAGTAGTTATTAAGATGTCTGAATTGGAAAGTTATTATGCAAGATATTTAAATAATTAATTACATCCAATTTGATAAAAATTGACTTAGCCATGAATAAATGAATCAAAATAAATATATTTCTATGTTTTGGTCAAATTGTTAGTGATGTACATTTGTTTTTTCTTTTTTTTTTCTATAGTCGACTTAATGAAATAAAAGTATAAAAATATATACAGGTCATGTTTATGTTATTCACACATTATTAAAACAAATATCTAAATTTGAGAGTCATACATTATTACATAATAAAAATAAACAACAAATAAAAATATTAAAAAGAAATAAAAATAATCAAATTTTTATCCTGAGAAATGATTTGATTCGATGAAACATTGAACAATTTTATAACAAAATAAAGGTTCTCTGAATAAAATAAAACTAAAATTAAATAATATATAATTTTTGTATGTTACCTAATAAATTAAAAATTTATGTGATTCAACACTTAAAATGAAAAAGAATATATTTTTATATAAAGATAGATAATAAATTAAAATATTTTAAAAAAATAGAAATAATCACACGTATAAAGATATTTTCATAAAATAAACTTAATGAAATATTTTTAAATATTAAAAAAATAATAATGTGGTAAACTAAACAATTCCATTTTGTTTCCACTCTAAATAAATAAATAAATCAATCAATCGAAAATCTTATATTGTGCATCCCCACTTATAGATTTGAAGTCAAAATTTATATCTAAACAACTTTTTGAGAATTTGTACCAGTAGCCGCATACCGCATACTCGCATCAGTTAAGGGCTAATACTAATCCATTTCACTTTTCCTTTTGTCTTATCATGATTATTAAACCCAACTTGTCCACTTGGCTGTTACTCATTTCCTTTTGCTTTTTCAAATCTCTTTCCTTCCCTTTCACTACAAACCTACCTAGTATCATGCTCAAATCAATAATAAAATAATTGAAGGATAAATTTCAAACATAATCATAATTCATACTTAATAACGTTTTATATTAATATAATATATCATAATCAGAATTAAATTTATTGTACACTATAAAACCATGAAGCTAAAATGCTAGACATCATTATAAGATCTAAGGTGTCATTCACAAGGATAATTAGCAATGTCATGTACTAGGTAAGTAATTTTGGAGATTAAGCTTGGTAATCTTATATCTTAACTTACAAGATTCCATTATTAAAAATAAAAGAAAGTTAACATCTTACTAACTCATAAATTATTCTTGAATATTTTGAGATATTATTACAATATTATAACTAATCACAATTATCTTTCACACAAGGTTCTGCTTTAACCTCCATTTCTTAGAAACCAGCTGAAATGCAGCAGTGGACAAAACTCAAACAGATGAGATCTGATTGATTACTGAACATGTCACATGTGCAAGTGGATAATAAAGTTTGGCCTTCAGCTCCAAGTGGCTTACCTCATTATACACAAGTATAAATTATTTTGGCTTAAATATTTTCTTATATCTATTATATAGTTGTTTTATTATTTTAGTTTATTTTCCAATTTTAGATAATATTACTTTTTGTTCTTTTTAAAAGTATTAAATTTTGATACAAGTTTTATATTAATCTTTTTTCTATTATTTAAGAAATACTAAATATGTTTTCAGTAAATAATTATGTCATCATCCATGAAGAATAACAATAACTAAAACCAAAGAAAAATTATAAAAATGTTAAAACCAATAAACTGTTTTATAGAGACCAAACCATTCAATATATAAGATTCGATTAATTTTATATTCTATTATTTATTTATTTTGTTCACTTTAATTTTTTTATTGACAAAATATTCAATCAAATATCTTTCTATCTTAAAATACAATATTTGTTAGTTATAATTTAATATATATATATATATATATATATATATATATATATATATATAAAGTTATATTATACCTAAATTAAAATACTTAACATTTGTTGTTAAAAATGTTGTTAATTAGATTTTGTTTTTAAAATCTAAAATTTGAATTGATTAATAATAAAATAATACTAGATAAACATGTAATCATAACATATTTTTTATTCTAATTTTTATATTTTTTTATGATATTTATTATAATATTATTTTTCCCTCTGCTTTTATCTTATAATACACATGGTGATCTTGTCAGAAGAGCATCAAGAGAAATCCATTGAAAAATCTGCGAGGTTGGTTGGCTCTTGTCTGGATATGATGCTCGCGTGAAATAGCCACTTACCTCATAAATAAATCAATCCGTAACAGTTGTGGGAATCCCTTTTAGTTAAAATTATACCATTATGTGAAAAATATATTTAACTTTTTGTAACAATTTATTTTTTTTAATTAGATCATTTTATTTTTTTGTTAAAGAAAAATAATCATTTGATAATTTATATTATCATTATGATTTTTATAATTTTTTTAGTGTATTTTTCAATTAAACAAATATATTACTTTCAAAATTAAAATAATTTCGTTGTTTAACAAAATATGTAATGTTGAACTCAAAGATAAAAAGTCTTTCTAATTATATAAAAAAAATTGAAATTTTTAATAACAATAAATATAAATTTGGGACCTATAATCTTTTGAGATGACAATATTGATTTTAAAAAAGTTAAACTATGACTGAGTTGAAATTTTAAAGATATCTATTCCAGTTTCTTTGATTGATTGTGCACTAAGTAAATATTTACCTCCATAATATTCTCCAACATTCAATGTAAAGATAATAAGCATTTAGATGGTAAATATGAAATTAAGTAACTATTATTAAAGGTTGTATTTATAAAAGTTTGGGTTTGATAGGTGGTTATAACATCTGTTCATTATACATGGATGATGAGATTCATTAATATAGAGCTATTAATTCTTTTTTCTCTCACAAATGGTTAGAATTTCATCTAAGTTATTAAGCCTAATAACAGAATCTGGTTATGGATTAATCAGTGTTATTTCGATTTGAAGGTGAAAAGGATTGAGCTTCGTATAAGAAAACTAAACAAACATACTTAAAAGGACTTTTATATTATTTCATGCAAAATTTTTACAAAAGATCTTTTAAAAAGAAATTATGAACAAGTTTGATCAATATAATATATTTGTAGTAATTGAGCATAATGTATTTCAAAATATAAAACATGAAAAATAGGTCAACCCACACAAAGAATTAATGTCACATTCAACTCAAAATCTTAAGATATTGAGTTTGTGAGTCTTCTATCTTGTATATTGCTCAACTTTCTTTCTTATTTCTCAAACATTGAGACACGAGTTAGACTCACATAAGGGATTGATATCACCTTCAACCCAAACCATTTAAAGCATACTGGATTTGTGGGTCTCATTTAGAATATGTTACTCAACTTTCTTATTTTTATTCAATATGATATTTAGACTCACACTTATATACTTAAAAAAAAAAAAAAAAAATTGAGAATAATATTTTTTATATAAATATTTTATTAAAAAAATTTTTTTTTATATTTTTTTTTTTTTTTTTTTAAGTATATAAGTGTAAGTATAAATATAATATTGAATAAAAATAAGAAAGTTGAGTAACATATTCTAAATGAGACCCACAAATCCAGTATGCTTTAAA
>Ga0099825_1005360_pt1 | contig 16464 bp, 9 predicted proteins | sample SiratroredBW_FD_76838 | JGI IMG/M metagenome (GOLD analysis project Ga0099825, IMG submission 76838) | Root nodule microbial communities of legume samples collected from California, USA - Siratro red BW | ecosystem: Host-associated > Plants > Roots > Nodule | place: USA: California | collected...
GTATTATATACATATATTTTTTTTATTAAATATAATATCTCTAAATTTTATATTATCATTATAATATACAGAAATTTTATAAATAATATATATATATATATATATATATATATATATATATATATCACATTCAAAAAATATTTCAAGATTTAACCTTGTTTATAGGGTTTTATATTTAAAGTACATAACAAAATAAAATATTCATAGACAAAAGAAAGAATATATATTCTTTATCAATTTAAAGAGGAGTTTCAATATTTGTCAAATACTTACATGATCAAAGCATATCTAAAACAAAGACAAATACCATAAAAAAGAAAAGCTAAGTTAAAGAGTTTAATAAAATATATAATTATAGAGTTTAAATTTTATTTCTCAACCAAAATACTATCATTCAAATATTCATTAACTATCTCATACATTATCATTTTAAAATGTTATAAGAAGAACTTTCTTATTCATTAACTATTTCATACATTATCATTTTAAAATGTTATAAGGAGAACTTTCTTATCTTGAAAGATTCTTGATGAAGTATATGAATATAAATGAATAAGTATATGTTGTTAATGAAATTGAAAATGAGTGTGTGATGATCATGTTATGATAAGTTAGATAGAATGCTTATAAAATATGAAGATACACTAGATGGTTTTAAAATGAATAATTGAGTATGAAAGTGACTAATGTATGATATAATATTAACTATGTCGTGTGCGATCAAGACATAATATCTTCAGGAAAGGAGATATCTATGTTGAAATTGATTAGGATGTGTAATGTTTGTGGATTTGTCTAGAAGGAGATATCCCGACCTTACTGGTATATTGGAATCATATAGATGAATATTACCAAGTGATCAAAGTCGAAGGAGGTACATATGACTACGCTACAGTGTAAAAATAATCGATTTTACCAGCTTATATAGATTAACCCTATCATATATGTATTTATGAGAGATTGATAGACCCTTTGTGTTGTGCTGTGTAAACTCACATTGAGGAGGGGGGATGGGGTAGTATGACAACTGGAGACCTTTAAATCCTATTCAATACACGAGTCTTTCGAAAGTAGAGTTATATGTCTTAGTTCATGTGTTAGTGTATGTATAATATGTATTACTATACCCTAAATCTATCATACATTTTATAGTTTAAGAAAAGATATTCATCATAAACAAATAAAGGAAATCACCCATTTAACATTCCAAAGTAAAAGGCATACCTATCGCATCCAAGGAGATAAAAATCATAATATGCCAGTTGTGAAATAACAATTACCTGATCGAGAAACCACACTTCTTGCCAATGCAAACACCTTCCTTGTTGCTTGACACTTGCTGCCTTCATTTCCAATTTGTTCAGAATGACCTACTAGAGTGCTCCTATTGTGGGTAGGACACTCTCTAGCAAAAATGTCCCACTTGCTGATAGAAGAAATATCTCTTCTTTTTTAGTCCACCTATAACACATAACAACTAAATGTGATCCACCACAATGAGGACATCCATGTCTCTCTGACTGGTGCTGATGAATCTATGGTAGGGTGGCTCCTATCTCATGGTGTTGAGGTCTAACATAAGATTGATATCGATGTGCATTGGCCTTCTCACTGGAGATCCTCCTTCACGAGTCCTGATCACCCTACTATCACCCTTCTCTAAAATGTCCACTAATTTGACATTTTCTACTATTGCAGTGAACTCTTTGATACCCATAGGTGCAATAGTCTTCTTCAACTCGTGTTTGAGTCCCTTCACAAACTTTTTACACCTCCATGCTTCAGAGGTAGCTTGGGTGTAGAATCTAGCAAGATGTTCAAACTTGGTAGCAAATGCATATACTGACATTTCTCCCTGTTCCAATACGAGAATATCGGCTTCCTTTGCAAACTTTGCATTGCCTGAAACTTTCCAGAAACCTCGCCCTAAAACTTTTCCAATCTACTAGTTTAGCCCTTGCTTCCATCATTTGTTGAGCTCCCATCCACCAGAATTCTGCCTCTCCAAATAACAGGTAAGTGGCAAGCAACAACTTCTTATCTTCAGGGCAGGAGGTTGCCCTAACGATCTTCTCCACTTCTCTAATATGTGGATCTACTTTGTTAGGCATGGCTTCCTACTGAACTTAGGTGAAATGTATTTTAAGAATTCAAATAGTCCTAGATGCTCCTGAGGCCAATTTATGTAGTCAAATATTTATCCATATTTTGTAATTACTCTAGAAAATATGCAGAACAAATTGTAATGTTTCTCACCAAATTCATGTGAATCGGTAAGACAATTTTAACATTTCAAGATGCCGAGTCAATCTTGTTGAAAGGATCTTATCAGAAGTTTAGTTGCTTGCATACTTTTAGAGTATATAATTACAAATTGAATAAAAAAATTCACTTGAGATAAAATTGTGTCACAAATTTAAAATATCATGGCAAATTTAAGAGTAACAAGTTATTGTGAAAAATTCCAATACTACAATGCAACTAAGCAGACTTCTGGACCAACCATTTTTAATTGTTTTAGTCTATTTAGTGAAGCAGACTTTACATCAATCATTGGGCCATTGCTCTAAATTCTACTTCAAAACTCGATTTGCCAACTAATCTTTGTTTTTTACTTTTCCATGTCACTAGGTTTCCACTAAGGAAGGTGAAATATCCAGTAGTTGATCTTCTATCCATGACTACCCTGCATAATTAACATTCATACATGCTTCAAGAAGTACACTCTTGTTTCGTTTGAACAAAATCCCTCTTCTCGGGGTCCCTTTTAAGTATTGAACAATTCTAAGGACAACTTGCAAATATGCTTCCTTTGGTTGGTACATAAATTGGTTGATAGGGCTCACAACAAAAGCAATGTCTGGTTTAGTGTGAGATAAGTAAATAGGCCTGTCTATGAGTCTTTGATACATTTCCTTGTTCAAAACATTGTCCTCTTCAACACCTCCCAACTTTATATTTTAATCAACTAGAGTACTTACTAGTCTACAGGTTATCTTTCCTATTTCTTTAAGCAAATCAATAATATATTTTTGTTGAGATATGAAGATTCCTTTCTTAGAATGGGCCACTTCAATTCCCAGAAAATATGTAAGTCTCACTAGTGTCTTAATCTCGAATTTTGTAGTAAGACATTGACTTAACATTTTCTGCTCCTCTTTTTCCATCTTCGATTACTATAGTATCATCAACGTACACCAATAATATTGTTACTCTCCCTGAAATTAAATGTTTGATGAATAAAGTGTTGTCTCGTTGACTCTATTTGTAGCCTAAATTTGTCATAACTTGGTGAATCTTCCAAACCATGCTCTTAGAGATTGTTTCAACTCATATAAAGCTTTTTTTAGCTTGTAAATAGTTCCAGCAGCAACCTATCCATCATAAGAGGGGGTAAATTCATGTATATTTCTTCTTCAAGGTCTCCATGCAAGAATCCATTCTTCACATCAAATTGTTGCAGATCCTAATTGTGATTTGTTGCTACTAACAATATTATTTTGACTGTGTTCATCTTAGCAACAGGGACAAATATCTCCAAGTAGTCCACTCCATATGTTTCAGTGAATCCTTTGGTCAATAACCTTTTCTTGTAATGTTTAGTGGTCTCATCACCCCGATACTTTATAGTATATACCCACTTGCAACCTACTATTTTTTTTTCTAGTTGGTAATGTACAAGTTTCCAGGTCTTGTTCTTGTTTAAAGTCTCAAATTCCACATTCATGGCTTGTTTCTATTTCTTATTAGATAGTGTTTCAAATACAGTGGAAGGTGTGGGTGCAAAGTTTAAGTTTGTGAGAAAGGTTTTATGGGTAGGAGATGTGGACATCCAAGCTCAAATCCATAAGGCCTATGATGAGAAAGCCCAAACCCACAAAGCGAAAAAGAAAATTCAGGATCTCATTCAAGACTTAGGTGGGGCCATGACTAGAGGAAGGCTTAGGAAGACCCAAGATGCTTTTTCAGTACAAGGTGATCTATGTGCTAAAGGTTCAACTATTAAAGGACAATCATATGAAAGAGACTAGGTTGATTACATTTTGAGTGGACTTGGAGAAGTAAAAGAAGGGCTAATAAGAATTTTATTTATTTTTATTTACTTTCAAACGAGACAAACTCATAATCTATATTTAAAAATTTTGTGGAATTCAAAAGAGGACACAAAACATCTTGCAAACTGGTGAGAGTGAATATCCTGGATTCTTGGCTGAACCAACTCTTAGACTTATTAAGGATTTTCCATCCCCTTGTGACGTCTCTGCGACTTATCTTCTTTTATAGAAGTAGCGCTACTTATTCTTATCATCCATTTTACCTAAAGTCCTTATTTCTAATAAATTCAATTTCCTATCCTAGATTTGTCCGTTTTTCAATCCCAACAAATGGGTTCTCGTTAGTAAGAGAGAATTTTTCAAAGGATAGAAAAATTGATAGAGGATAAAGTGGCTATAGGATGCATGACCTGGTTCCCTTTCTAAGGGTAATGGGAACATCTAGGTTTTAATCCACCTGTGCTCCTGAATTATCCAAGACAAACTCACTAGAATTATTGATTGGAAACTATTACCTCTTGTAACGATGGGTTTGATTCCTGGACATGGATAGATTTTGGAATGACATTTTCTTTCCTTGAATATGCCATATTTTTTCTAAATTTCCCACCACTATGTACAGGTTCAATTGCTGGTTTAGGTGCTTGTTCAAGTCCAACTGCCAGTTCAGGTGGTTTGATTCCTAGCATTGATAGATTTTGGAATGACATTTTCTTTTCTTGAATATGCTATATTTTTTCCAAATTTCCCACCACCATTATGTACAGGTTCAATTGCTGGTTTAGGTGCTTGTTCAAGTCCAACTGCCGGTTCAGGTGTTTGTTTTATTCCTCTCTCAATTTCAAGTCCAACTGCTATATTTGGAAGCATGAGAGACTCGTCTTCCTCTCTTGCATTCTCCCCTTGAATATGAGGTTGAAAGTAGCTCTCTTGTTCATTCAATATGACATCCCTTGACACAAAGAATTTCTTTGATGGGTGAAAACATTTGTATCCCTTTTGTGTGGTTGAGTATCCTAAGAATACATATTTGACAGTCTTAGGGTCTAATTTTTCCCTTTTATTACTATGAACATGCATAAAGGATATGCACCCAAATATTCTAGATTTGAGTTTATTTGTAGAGTCTAGGTGTGGATAAAAAGAGAATAGAACATTCATGGGGCTTTTTGATGCTAAGATTTTAGAGTGTAGCCTATTGATTAGGTAGGTGGCTGTAAGAACGGATTCCTCCCAAATTTCTTAGGAACATGATTTTGGAAAAGTAGAGCTCTATTTGGACTAACAAGTGCCCATTTTCCTTTTTACAATCCCATTCTACAATATAATTCACCTATGTATATGTATTTATGTACTTCAACAAGATAAAATCACTCAATATAAAAATGTTCTCCTTATAACATTTTAAAATGATAATGTAATGTATGAGATTATTGATGAATGTTTGGATTGTAGTATTTTAGTTAAGATATAAAATTTAAACTTTATGATTATACATCTATTAAACTCTCTAGTTTACCTTTTTCATTTGTGTAATATTTGTCTTTATTTTTAAATCTGCTATAATCCTGTGAGGATTTGATAGGTATTAACTCCTTAAATTGATGAAGAACATATTTTCCTTTTGTTCGTGAATGTTTAATTTTGTTATATACTTTAAATGTAAAACCCAATGAAAAGAGTTAAATTATGAAATACTTTTTGAATGTGATATATATACTATATTTATCAAATTTGTACATATTATAATGACTTAAGAAGTAAATTTTAGGAATGTTATGGTTAATAAAAAAATACATATTTAGAATATTTAATATTTCCTTCCTATCTTCTTAAGCAATCTTATTTAGTAACTGTGAAAGATTTTGTTCCTATTCAAATATCATTTTCAAAAGTTCAAAAATCATAATACTTTACCTTTCAAACTTCATGAAAAGTTATTATATTATCTAATTTTACAAAAGGAACTTAGAAGACATTAAAAGAACCAGAAAAAATACTTAAAAAAACAATAAAATACTATTAATTTATAAACTAATTTCTTATAACGTAAAATGGTAAAATAAGATTTGAATCAGGATTATATTTTGGATCACTAAGGATACAAATGGCATTCACAAATATGATCTTATAAATATGTTTTCATGCAACTCAATAAACAATGAACTAAGAAATTTAAATTATGAGATATTTGGAATTCAAATATCATGTATCTGTGTTGTGTACTATGACCATTTGGTATAAAAGGTATTTGGAAAACATTCAACTATCATGTTAGAAATTCAAATGACAATAATGTATCTTTGTTGTGCCATAACAAAAGAAAGCACACATTACATTACCATTACAAAAAGGATTTTCATGCAAAATTACCAACTCTAGCTATTTCAATATTAATGCTTTTTTATTGGAAAGCACATATATTTCAGGTTACAGTTAGAAGGAAAAAACAAAAAGCTTCATTATTTTTTGAACCTGGACCTAAAGTCTTCAAACAATGTTGTCCGGGTCTGGAAGAAGTAAGTGACTTTTTAGTATGTGAACACTTCTTTTTTTCAAGTTGGAGAGGTTTTGGAGTATCTAAACATCCAATTTTTTCATGCTGATCTTACTCATTAGATAAAAGCAATCTCTTTGTTGATAGCTTAGCACTATCACCTTCAGTTTCAGCTAGAGGCGTCAATGATCCTAGATGATTCTCAATGATCTCAAGAGACTTGTTGTTCACATATGATCTTTTTACTAAGTTTGGAGTGGAAGCATCTTCATTTTTCCCACATCTATTTATTCACGACAGGTTTGTACCAGGTAATGTGTAACTGATTTATAACTCAATGCCGATATCTAAAATAGGAAGAAATTTGAGTTCAATTTCAATCTCAAGAGATAGAACTTTATAGTAATATGAATTTCGGTCAAGAATTAGGAGTAGCCTTTTCATGTAAAAAGCCAGTTGGGGCCATCTTTTGCTTGGCTGCATAAGCTACAGTTAGATATTTCACAACAAACAGGATATAGTCAAGTTGGATTCTGTAAGCCTTCAAGTACATGCTCCCCATATCTACAAAAAGACGGCTTCTTCCCACACCTCCACAGGCATACCAAATTAACTATTATAACCTTAATAAAAAAATTAAATAAATCATATATTTTATATTTTTTTTATTTTGGATTGTATTCTGTATTCTAAAATCTGGTATACAAAAATTATATATTAAATTGTATAATTAGGTATTTTCTTATATTAAATTGTATAATCTAATATATAACTTTTCTTTTCATTTTAGATTGTATAATTTAATATACAAATTTTTTATATCAAAATATACCATCTAGAATAGAAAAAAATATTTTAGATTTTACAATTCGATATACAAAAGTTGTATATCAAATTGTGCAGTCTAGTATACAAAATTAAAAATTATATATCAAAGTATAAAAAAAAGAAATTGTATATCATATTATAGAATTCCATATACAATTCTTTTGACATTTCAGACTCTAGAATTCAGCATACAAAAATTGTACAATCCAGATATTTTCAGCATTTTTATGGAAGTGCAGGATAAAGTCATGAAGGTGCAGGAAGAACGCCTCATCTGGGTATAGTGCCAGTTCATTTAGCCAAACAATGAATATTCTAATATTATTTTCTTAAGTGAGGCCTACGCTTAGTGGTACTTTTAAAGCACAAAGCCTATCATCTCAAATGAGAGAAAAAAGACAAGATAATGTTTATTCATATTATGTAATTACTCTATAAAATATGCGGAACAAACTGTTATGTTTCTCACCGAATTCCTCTGAATAGGTACGACGATTTTAACATTTCAAGATGCCGGGTCAAGTTTGCCCAGAGGATCTTATCAGAAGTTTAGTTACTTGCATACTTTTAGAGTATATAATTACAAATTGAATAAAAAAATTCCCTTAGAGACAAAATTTGTGTCATGAAATTTAAAACTTCAAGAGCAACTAGTTGTTGTGAAAAATTCCAATACTGGAATGCAACAAAGCAGACTTCTGGACCGAGTAATTTTTAATTGTTTTAGTCTATTCAGTGAAGCAGACTTTACATCAATCATGCAAAAAAATAAATTTGAAACATTTGATTTTCAGGAACCTGATCCATCTAAAGTCAAAAAGACAAAGGGGGTGCACTGTTTTCCTAAGCTAAGCACAAGGAAAAAGAATTTTCTCATGGTCATGGATGTTTTGCAGGTCCAAACACTCATTTCAGGCATTCTTGTCTTGTTAGTAGGTGCCTTGCTTTATCAGTTAAAGAAGGCAAACGGTCCTAATGCAAAGATCTGCGCTGTGCCTCAAGCAGCAGGAGCATGGCCAATTGTTGGTCATTTGCACCACTTTGGGGCTCATCAACTTACACACAAGACACTTGGTATGATGGCTGACAAACATGGACCAATTTTCACAATAAAACTTGGTACAAACAAAGTTCTGGTGTTGAGTAGCTGGGAGATGGCCAAAGAGTGTTTCACTGTCCATGATAAAGCATTCTCCACCAGGCCATGTGTTGCAGCCACAAAGCTAATGACCTACAACTCAGCAATGTTTGGCTTCGCTCCTCATGGACCCTATTGGCGTGAGATGAGAAAATTTGCCACTATTGAGCTTCTCTCTAACCAAAGGCTTGAATTGCTCAAGGACACAAGGACATCTGAGTTAGAGGCTGCAGCAAGGGAGGTTTACAAGTTATGGTCAAGAGAAGGTTGTCCAAAGGGAGGGGTTTTGGTAGACATGAAGCGGTGGTTTGCGGATTTGACGCATAATATTATTCTGAGAATGGTGGGAGGGAAGCCATGTTATGGGGCTAGCAGTGATGATTGTGCTGAAGGTGAAGCAGGAAGATATAAGAAAGCCATGAGGGACTTTATGAGTTTATTTGGGGTGTTTGTCTTATCCGATGCAATTCCATTTCTGGGGTGGCTGGATAACAATGGATACAAAAAGGCTATGAAGAAAACTGCTAGTGAAATAGACACTTTGGTTGAAGGGTGGCTGGAGGAACACAAAAGAAAGAGAGAAGTGAGTACAGATGGAACGGAAGAACAGGATGTCATGGGTGTTATGCTGAATGTTCTGCATGATCTTAAGGTTTCTGGTTATGATTCAGACACGATCATCAAGGCTACTTGCCTGGTAAGTGTGTCCATATTATTATATATAATACACTCAAAAGGAAGTTCTATTTCTAAAGTGTAGTTTGATAACGAGTGATTGGATAATCTTATTAGAATAGATTTTGATATAATGTGATGGGCTTAATAACGGATAGAATCTGCTATCTATTAAAAAAAAAAAGTAAATTTTAAGTTTAATTTTAAGCCGGCCAATGTGAGATTTCTCACCTGTTTAGAATAGAACAAACAAATTAAAAAGATAAAACACTACTTTTTTGGTACATATTGATATCTGACTTTGAATTACAACCATGAACTGGTGTATTTTTGCAGAATCTGATTTTGGCAGGAGGAGATAGCATCATGGTGGCTCTATCGTGGGCTCTATCTCTGCTTCTAAATAATGAAATGGAGCTTAAAAAGGCCCAAGAAGAATTGGACACTCATATTGGGAAGGACAGGAAGGTGGAAGAATCCGACATAAAGAAGCTAGTATACATCCAAGCCATTGTGAAGGAAACTATGCGACTGTATCCACCAAGTCCTATCATCACCCTTCGTGCAGCAATGGAAGAGTGCACATTTTCATGCGGCTATCATATTCCTGCTGGCACACATTTGATTGTGAATACTTGGAAGATCCAAAGAGATGGTCGTGTCTGGGCTGATCCTCATGATTTCAAGCCTGAAAGGTTCCTGACAAGCCACAAAGATGTTGATGTAAGGGGTCAGAACTATGAGCTCGTCCCTTTTGGTTCTGGAAGAAGAGCGTGCCCTGGTGTCTCACTGGCTCTCCGTGTTGTGAACTTGGCCTTGGCTAGACTCTTACATTCCTTCAATGTTGCTTCGCCTTCAAATCAAGCTGTGGACATGACAGAGAGCATTGGACTCACAAATTTAAAAGCAACCCCACTTGAAGTTCTTCTAACTCCACGTTTAGATACAAAGCTTTACGAGGACTAGATTTTATTATGCTACTTTTCTCTAAATAAGGGCAAAAAGCCTCAGCTCGTGGATAATAAAAAGTTCAATGAAGCTACTATCTGTTTTTATAATAATTTTGCAGTTGTGTTTCACATTCCCCCAAGTTTTCCTTTTATATGTGAGAACCTAGTTTATAGCAGAAACTAGGTTCACATTTAACTCATTGTGTGCTAATGGTTCACATTTTAGTGAAGCTGCACTGCATTATAATAACTCTATAGTCTATACTTTGTGCCTCTCAATCACCAATTCTGTTTTTATTAATCATCGACATACAAAGAACCTATTAGATGCTTAAGCTTCATCCACCATTCAATTGTATCACCTATTTAAACGTACATATGATGATTTGCAATCAAGTTATAAACTGTAATTGCAAGGTGAGGTACCGGCTAAGTAACATTGATATCTAAATGCTTATGTATCAATTTATAGATTACTTTACCATGATATGGAAAATGAATTTGAACATATGCGTTGCATAACAACCTTCAATCTTCATGTTTAGTGCATCTTACAGGTTGATAATTTGTGGCAGAATTTTTTCCTGTTACACAGCAATATATGTATATATACATATTACAGATACAGTTCGAGTCATAAAGACATTTGAAGGATTTTTGGGCCTGGATGAGTGTGTCTCTCCATCAAGGCATGGTTGTAGACGGCTTCTTCTTACACTTCCATAATCTCACCACGCACCTCCACCTCCATATTTTTTAAATGGTAAGAATATATTTTTGTGAAAAAGACCGAAAAGGGTATGATAAAAAAAAAACTTTTTTTTGACTTCTGGACCATATGTACGATCCCAAAGTTTTTTCTTTTTTATATAAATGACTATAGAATTGATAAAATCTAAAATAAGAATACACTTAGATTGGGTTGAGGATTCCTTCCGAAATATCAATATAAATTCTGGATTAAGTCGATCCTAAAATCATTAGTTAAATAAGTACATTTGAATATAAATTCTGGATTAAGCCAGTCCTAAAGTCATTAGTTAAATAAGTACATTTTTTATTGGGCCAATTCAGAAGTTATTTGTGAAAAAACTATATTTCGGATTTGACCAATTTGAGAGTCGTTATTAAAAAGAAAATATATTTCAGATCGGATTAATCCAAAAATCTAAAAAAAAATACATTTTAGAATGACTAATCCGAAAGTCATTACTGAAAAAGAAATATATTTTAGATTCATTACCAAAAAAATATATTTCAGATTAGACTAATTCAGAAATAAATTCTGGAAAGAAAATACATTCCAAATTCTAAATTAGACAATGTGATAAGATGATAATTTGGTTTTTTTTTTTTTATGTTGAGGGATGAAGGGCCGCGTAGGGATACATTAAATTGCCATAAGGGCTTTTTGGTCATTTTCTAATTAGTATGGAGGTGCAGAATGAGACTATAGAAGTGCAGGAAGAAGTGTCATGGTTGAAGTGTAGCATTCTTTTATTCAAAATAATGTTCATGGATTCTGGCCCATCCCACATAACTAATTTGAGATAGCATGGTTAGGTCACTCGATCATTCGATCATTGTATCTCAAGCATCTAAAACGTTTTCCTGTGTTAAAAGAGGAGAATATAATAAACTGCTATTGAAATCAATTAATAAATGAACTCGCCTCACTGCAGTGCATAGATTAATCACTTGTGCTAAAATTTAGTTTCTCATCACCCACTTCAAAATTTTCTCTGCTAATTTGAGTGCTGCACTAGGAGTACCATGCTCCAATCCCTACTTGATAAGAAATTATTAGGTGGTGTTGAACCACGGCATTTCAACAAATATTAAAGTTACAAGTATTTAAGATTTTAAAATAAAACAATTAAATGCTATTTAATTGCTCATAAATTGAATAACCGATCTTCTGAAAGGAGAAAAAGACTCCCAAGAATTTTTATTTATTTTTTAAATAGCAGAGAAATGAAATCTGATCCACACGAAGCTACAAAATATCTGAACCAAGAAAAGGGTGTACTCAAAATTGAAGTTGTCTGATTCGATCTTGCTTAGTTCCCGCCATTAGACCCACTAGTAGTGCTTGTCTCCCCACCATTTCCAAACTCTATGTTCTTCTCACCACTTGAATTAAAAATTATAATTAATGTTTCACAATTTTACACTAGTTAGCAAAATATTACAATTTATTTACTTATTTTTGTATTTTCAGTACTAGTAGTATTAAAAGAAAAATAAGAAGAAATTTAGTTATAGGGTATTCAAGTGTCCAAGTTATACCGCCATTTCTTACATGTCCAATGAACTAATTTGAAATAGTAATTACCTCGTTTTCTTAAATATTTCAATGTTTTTTTATCTCTGCTTTTGAACCCTCATATTAAATAAATATATTTTATCTTTCAGGTTTTTCAAATTACCAATTTTAGTCCAACACTCCAAATTAAGACAGTTGATAGATACAATATTAACATTGCCTCATGTAAAACATTCTAACCAGTTCTTTTTGGATCATTTTTGTTTGATTTATTGTCGCATAAATAAGAAAAAACATGCAAATATATATAAAATCGTTAAAATGGCTTTAATTATCTTAAAATAAACAAATATTAGTATAATGCCAATTAGGGTGCGTCAATTGAAGTGGACAATAATATTGTAAATGTTAATTTAATAAATTTAAGCGCTTCAACTAAAATAACTAATTTTAAAAAATTAAGAAACTAAATTTCTCTATTATTTTAATCACTCCTTTGTCCAGCAAGAGAGAGGGATTCAGTTGACTTTTTCTTTTTTTCTCTTTTCCTTTTATCATAAAGATAAGGTCACGGATAGTGTATATAATAATTGTGAAAAAAACTTTTGTTTCCCTCTAATGTCTACACTTATTTTATATTTCTCTTAATATGGGCCTCTTACAGATACATATAGGAACAGAAGGAGCATATATAAATCTGTGTCTTTTTCTATCTTCCATCTCAGAAGAGATTACAGGTTTATGTAGTTGGTGGTGATAGAAAATATGTATAGAAGATAAGTGTTAAAGAAGAAGAAAGTGAAGGTTGATGTAAAAATAAAGTTGGCGAAAGTAACGTTATTGTTAAGATTTATGCAATGCATTATTGTAATCTAGAACAGGGGTATGTATGAGGACCCTGTCCTTGGATTTCTCAGAAGCTGACATTTAGCATCTTAGAACTTCACACCCCTTCTGGCCCCCCTATGCATCATTTCTCGTAGCTTCCATTTCCATATAAAACTTACAGCATCTTCGTTACAAAATGGATTGATTGAACTCAACTTTATTCATAAATATGAGTGACTAGACAGTGTGATTTAGGATTCACCTCTTGCCCTACCTCAAAGGACATGTTGTCTCAGTTCAGTTGACTATATATTTCAATATTTCAATGATCTCATTCATAAGCTTGTAATGCCTCGTAATTTAGGGTCCAAAATGAGAATCCTTGATGTGTAAAACACATGGAAAGCCTACACTAGAAATAGTTGGAGCATTTATTTAGACCAAACCACTTCATGGATTCTGATAACATTTTATTTTAAACATGTTACTGCTGCTGCTTATTTTAAAGTTGTGTTCCTTTTGAAACATCTTCTAAGAAAAATTTGCATGAGTTTTCAGATTCTTGAATTGGAGTGTACTTCCTCTCCTTACATGCTGACAAGTAAAGTGTTGTGATGAATGACTGTGAAGCTTCTTGAACCTTTAGAAACTCACCAACATGAGGTTTTTTTTTTTTTTTTTTTTAATTTTCTTGTGGTTACTTGATGACTACTCAAGTTTTGATTGATTTTCACATCTCTAATTATGTGCCTGTGTTTGAAGAGAATCGTGAGAGATTGATGCATGGAAATTTTGACCAAAAAAAGTAAAGATTAATATGGAGAAGTTGACGTCACAAAAGTGGAGGTTGAAGGTGTTTAGAAGGCTATAAGGGCATGGCTTACGTCAGCCACACCCCACATATGAAGCATATGAGAGACACCAAGTTGTTTGTTATTACAGGTTTGAAACCAATAAGGGAACATAATGTTCCTATAACAAAAACACTGCTCTTAATCAAAGCTTAATTCATTTAGTCATCCTTATTAGATGGTTATTATGATGATAGAATTAACACAGGCAGAATTGAAGTCTTGAGATGTAATAATTGGTATTTGTACTGAATTGAAAAAGAAAGAGAGCATTGTTGTAAGAGTGGTGGTACACTTCAAAACTCTTTCCACCGTCCACCATCAAAAACCAAGGCACATGGGAGGGTTCCAGATCATCTTGTCAATGTCACCGTTATTCAACTTATGTACCCATCTACTTTTCTGATACTTCAATTCCGAGTTTATCTCAATTCTTGCAAATCCTAAAATTGAATCAAATTCATTATTTATTGGCTTAACATTAAAGTAGCAGATTTAGAATTGGTAGTAAGTATTATTTAGTAAATTAATGTTAAAATGAAGTATTGCTATCATTTTAAATTTTTAGTGACTTCAACCCTAGAGAAGTTTTTGCATCTAGATTTTTCTTAGTAAAACAGTTATTAAATTAGTATCTATTTAGAAGTAAAGTGTTATTGATTTAGTCTTTATAACTGTTATTCCTCATATATTATAACTGTTGCTCCTTATTATATATACCATTAAGTTATCCTTATTCATGTTATATTAGAGACTGATTTAATAAAGTTTTATGGGACCAAATTGACTAAATTTCATGATTAACAAAATATTTAAGTCAATCAACTAAAATTTTAATCTTTTTATGACGAATTAACTTTGTCCCTAATTTAATCAGTGGATGATTAATGAAAAACAAGTTATCAATAACCATATAAAATGCAGAAAATTTCACAGGAAATGTAGCATTTTTTAACCAGCTTCTTTGGACATATATACTTGCTTTTCCTAAAAAAAAAGAAAAAAATGGTGCTGTCAAAATAATTAGTAGTAATAATAATAATAATAATAATAAAATGGTGTTTGAATTTTAAAAGTAATATTTTTTGTAATTTTTGAAGAAATTATAAAATTCGTTTACTATTTTATCATACTTATGTTTAAAACTTGAAATGAATAAGTAATTGTGGTACTTTTTATAATAAGAATATTTAATTACTGATTTTAAGTATTAGAAAGTCTTCTAAGTGATAAGTAGATTGTGTGGGAATGAAATAAATAGAAAAAACATAAATTACTTTCTTGCAACAAGATAAAGATCCTGAATGACAGCTAGGTAATTCTATTACGAATTAATACGATGAGCATAAGAAGTGGAAAGATATATATATATATAATATGGTGGATGCAAAGTAAGTCTTGGATCAAAACCTAATTATGAACTAGTAGAAATTGTAAAATCTCAAAGTAGTAATCACTTACCTTAAACATTCCAATATAATGAGATATCTGTCATCACAAACTTCAGAAACTTCTGAACTCTAACAATTATAACTTCCTTATAAATTGAAATTTATCAATATTTTTTGACTCTTGAATGTGAACTTGAAGGAAGAGAATTAAATTGTGAAGTGAATTTGCTCACGATTATTAATATTGTTTAAAGTTCTCTCACTATTATGGGAAAGATAAAAGAACTTGAAAAAAAAAAATTCTTATTCAAAATAATACTCAACCATATGGCCATAAAATCACTCATATCATTACAACCCAAAATATGAAAAAGAGTCTAAAAGTATAAAGTAGTACAATATAATACATGCCTAAAGTTCAAGATAAATTAACAAAAAAGTTTTAAAGGACTACAAACCCAACAAAACTTGCTATATGCCCATTCTATTGTTATTTATAATACATTTTAGTAATTAATTGTTTACATCAGTCTGTTTGCATCCAAAGCTCCACTTGCATCCAAAGCTCCACTGTAGGCAAAGAATGAAATGCGCGGAAAGCGCTTAATCCAATGAATAAAATAATAGTTTATTACGAAAAACGAAGAAGGGAGGAGCAAAAAAAGATTTGCGAAGAAATTCAACAGTATTTAATAAAATAATAATAAACTTGATTAAATTACAAAATAATAATAATATAATAAATTAAAAAATATTAATACTAATTTTATAAAATACTAATAATATAAGTTAATTATTAATAATATTAATACATAAAAAACTAAAAATATTAAAATATTAAAATAATAATTATAATAATAATAATTATAAAATTATAAATAATAATTATAATAATAAAATTATATTAATATAATTTTAATTATATTTGATTTTTAATTATAATAATATTTGTAATTTTATAATTTATATATTAAAAATATTAAAA
>Ga0099825_1005361_pt1 | contig 16464 bp, 7 predicted proteins | sample SiratroredBW_FD_76838 | JGI IMG/M metagenome (GOLD analysis project Ga0099825, IMG submission 76838) | Root nodule microbial communities of legume samples collected from California, USA - Siratro red BW | ecosystem: Host-associated > Plants > Roots > Nodule | place: USA: California | collected...
AATGTAATTTATGAAGTTTTTTGACACTCTTGTTGGTCATTGCTAATTGGATTTCATACTTTTTATGGTATTCTAATGTGATGGTGTTTTTTTCCTCCAAAATTTGTCGCTACACTCTATTTGAAACAAAGCTAGGTGATAATTTTCGGTGTATTGAATATTGGGGTGAAAGTTTATTGTGAAAGATTCTGAAGACAATTGAAGTAAATGCATGGATCGTGGGGACCAAATGGCGTTATCCGGGTCTTACTGTATGCAACATAGAGGACTATAGACGTAGTCTTGAGCTACATTATTATAGTAACAATTTCGGATATTTAGTATATTTTTCAGTTTGTGGGATCAATATTTACTGTGTGTAATGTGTTATTAGCTAGCAGAACCATTAAAAAAAATAGACAAAACTAAATAATCTTTTTATATATCTTTCAGTTTATGAGATCAACATCTATTATGTACAATGCCTTATTATTTAATAGAATCATTTAAAAAAAATAGGCAAACTTAAATAATATTTTTATTAAATAAATGTTAACAGAACTATTTAGTGACATTTTTATAGTATTACTTTTATTAAAAGGAATATAACTAAATACTTTTAGTAATAATTTTAAAATATTATCTATTTATTAAAAAAAAGTTACTAAAAACTTTTAGTAACATTTTTGTGGTGTTACTTTTTTATTATAAAATATCACTAAAAAAATTTAGTAACATTTTTAAAATGTATATTTTCATTAAATAAATGTTAAAAAAAATATAGTGACATTTTTATAAATATTTCTAATAATAAGGAAAAATGTTATTAAAAATTTTTAGTAACATTTTTGTGATGTTACTTTTTTATTAAAAAATATTACTAAAAGATTTTAGTAACATTTTTAAAATATTATTTTTTTATTAAATAAATGTTACAAAAGATATTTAGTGACATTTTTATAAATATTTCTAATATTAAATGAAAATGTTATTAAAAGTTTTCGGTAACATAAGTAAATCCGATATTTTAAAATATGTTACTAAATTATTTCAGTAACCTTTTGTTTGATTTAGTAACATTTTTTTATGTTACTAATTATTATATATATAGTAGTGTAACCTCCTCCGTTATGCTCTTCAATTTCATCGTTATTGAGGTGCTTTCCATCATTCTAATCCTTCAAGGTACAAGGTCGATGAGACGTGTCTATTTTAACCCGTATTGTCTTAGGTTATGTTTCAAATTTTGAAGATTCAAAGTTGTTTTTGTAATAAGTGAGTGGGGTCTAGGAAATGGTGTTGGGTGGGAGGATAATTGGGGAGAGGAAAAGAAAGGATTATAAAATCCCTCCGGTGCGAGAGGAAATTTAGAAACTTATAGATTTAGGATTTGTGTGATAGAGAGAATAGATGAAGAATTAAAAAAAAAAAAAATTAATTTTAGGTTAACGGGGAGAGAGAGGGAAATTTAATAGATTTAAGAGGAAATTTTTTTGTTAACATTTGACTAAATTTCTTGAATTATATAATTAAATTGATTGATTAATTTTTAATATATTTTAAAAATATTAAAGTACAAAAGTTGAACAAATTTTTTTTTTCAAAATTTCATTAAATTTTTGTCAAGAAATATCAGTTATGATATTACATGTTATAGGTTTAAAGCTATTAGTTTTAAATTTTAATTTTAAGTCACTTTTCTATTTGGTAGTTATTAATAAATTATAATAACTAAAAAGTCTAGATTAAATTGTGGTCCATAATTTTCATAAACTACATTAATAAAATCTAGTCTTCTCGTTTTTAAGTCTAGAAAAGCTCAATTTTTATTATTTTAACCAACACTTATTTTATTATCTTTTATTTATTTTTAAAGAAAATACCTAAAAAATGTGGCTTAAACATGAACTATTTACTGGTATATGATACTTTATAAGTTACATTAATAAAAATGTTGGTTTTTATATGTTTAGGCAACATTTATTTAGTCATGGATAAGTTTGGTTTTGCTTAAGGATTAAAACTGTTAAAAAATTAACCTTTGAGAAAGAGGATTAGATTTGACAACATTTGAGAAAGGAAATGTTTCCCTCTTAAAAGGACAATCAAAATAAGATTAGGTTTCTCTCTTCCTCTCTTTAATCTTGTGAAAAAAAATATACATAATGTGAAGGAATAGATTTTCTTTTGTAAAATGAAGAATCATAAGTGAGTTATAATTGAACTTCAATTAGGATTTGATTGAATGGTTAAAACCCAAATTGAAAGTCACATTTGATCCCTTCTAAATTAGTGATTGTTAACACATGACTATAAGCTCCCACCATATAGCCATACAAAGAATCTAGCAAAATGGACACTTATAAAGACTAGAGTGAAACATGAATTGCTTGATGTCACACCATATAGCCATGCAAAGAATCTAGCAAAATGGACACTTATAAAGACTAGAGTAAAGCATGAATTGCTTGATGTGACCTTGAAGAGTGTGTTAGTTTTGAATTAAAAGTGCAACTATATTTTTGTTTTGTAATTTAGTCTCACTTTCCTTGATTCATGAAATGTAAGAGGGCTCCCTTATATGTACCGAGCTCATTTCCTCTTGTAAAATCTACTTTGAAATTGATTAGATTTGAGTTGCTATTATGCATTTGAGTCTCTAAAATGAGAGTATTCTCTTAAGAGATCTTCTCTGATATACTATCTTTGGAAAAGGAACTTTAGTTTTGAGTTTTCTTTGAAAAATTTAGAAAAAGTTTAAGTGTTATTTTAAGTCTTTTGCTACTTCAGAAATGCTTCCATCACAACACACCATCTATTTCATTATTTGAAAAAATTGAAACCCATCACTTCTATGCCACTTTGTTTTTGAACATGATCATAACACAAAATGAATCAAGTATACACATCCAATTAATCTTCATAAAACCAAAAATAAAACATAAAACACATAAAAAATTTCAAATTTAACAAAAAAAAAATAAAATCCGTAATTCTAACCTTGTACTTGTGACAACTCACTCCAAAATTATTTCTCAGCGTTCTTAACAGTATAGTTGTTATCAATAATGAAAATTCTCACAATGAAAAATTGCTTAAACTTCTACTCCCATGACTGAGAGAAATTACATTGGTTTTGTCATACCAAAACATTATAACTGCACGAGGAGATTGATATTGAGATGTTGATGAAAAATGAAGTAGACACCTAAACTCAGAAAATGAGAAAAACTCAAAGAAGAGTGGAAGAATATGACCTAGTTACATAAAAGGGAGAAAGATAACATAATATCATCTAATATTATACAAATATTTTAAATATATGCCATGTGTCCATGTGCATATACTAAATCATCTTCATGTTAAGGACTAATGTCAACCTAACATAACTGATCTAATTAAGTTCTTTCAAACAAAATTGGAAACTATTTATCTAGAAAAAAAAAATTAAAGAAGCACATTGATTAATTACTATAAATATTGGAACAAAAATGGTATTTAACTATTTTTTGACAAATGTTTCTTTATATAGAAATTTAGAGATTTATTTTTCCAATTGGTTTCTCTAACAATTTTTTTTTTTTTTATTTATAAGTTTAGAGATCAACTTATCTAATGAAAAACTTTATATATGCAAGTTATATTGAGTTCGGTTCATTTCCACTAAATTTAGACTTAAAACACTTTAAAACGTTATGATCGTCCTTAGCTAGGTTAAAATATTATCTGTCCAATAATATTTAATTTAATAGGTTATCACGTAAAAATGTAAATTGTCTTAACCATACATATTAACCTTTTGAACAGGAAAATATTCGTATTCCTGTGCTAGCATAAAGTGATAATTTAGAATTAATCACAATCGGGGTTACTAATTATGTAATGATGGTTTAAAACATTTTTATACCTTCATTTAAATACAACTCATTAGTGGTATAACCTATAAAATAATACTGTAAAGAAATCTATAAAATAGTTATTATATAAATCAATCAACAACGTATCGTAATTTTTCTCTTTCTTATGCTAATATATTGAAATTAGAAGAATGTCGAGAATCAATGAGGCATAATGATCATCGTAACTAAAGCAATTGAATTTTAACCCGGACAGTTTTGGTATATTAAAGGATCATTCAAAACATAGTCAGCGTTTAAATTTCAATTTGATCGCCTTTTTGTGTCTGTCTTTGAAAACCCAAAACAGTAAACGAATCTTGAAGAAGAAGGATCGATCAATTGCTAAGGTATCACACATTCAAGAACTTCAATAGTTGGGTGAGTAACGGTGACATTGCTTTGTATACTTTTCTTTATTTGGAGTACTTATTTGAATCTTTTCTTTTCTTCTGGGATTTTGTTCCCCTTTTTCAAGAATAGTTATCAAGATTTCATCTAAAAGCATTGAAATATTTTGAACCGCAAACTGTCTTTACTTATCTTTCTCTATCAAAAAGGTTTGACTAAGAAAGAAACGATCTTGGACACAAGCATACCATGTTTTGGAAACTAATCTATGTAAAATTAAGCCTTGAAATAGTTCCTCCTGTTCTGTATTTGAATTTCTTGCTGTCATAAATGAGGATGTTGAAACTCGAATTGTCTGCAGAATCAGATATGAGAAAGAAGCTTGATGGTTTTGAAATGAAGGAAGCATATATAGAGAAAAGGGACCTGCAATCTTTAAAATCTAAGCTGAATTATGATTTGCGAAGGAGTTTGGCATGGGATAGTGCCTTTTCCACAAGTTCTGGTATAATCCATATTCCAATGGAAATGTATTCAAGTAATTTCATTCGGTTTTCATATTCAAAACCTCGTTCTTCCTCAGGAATTCTAGAGTTGGAGGAGTTGTTCAGTACTTCAAATTCATTGCACACTGAGAATGGTTGTGGCATATTGAGACCTGAGCAGGATCAGCAATTGTATTTCAACAATCTGAAACCTGAAATTAAAACTGTAACTGATGGTTTCAATTTAAGAAAGAGTTTAGCTTGGGACGATGCTTTTTTCACAAGTGAAGTTATGTTTGATATGATTTACGAACCTTCTACTTCTTGTTATTAAGTGTGGGCTTCATTTTCTTGGTGTTTATACTTTTGGACTTTGCTTTTTCAGGAATTTTGAATCATGAGGAGTTATCTCTTCTAAACAAAGGGCTTAAGAAATCCATGCTTCCTAAAATAGAAGAACTAAGGATCTCATCCGAGTCAAATCGTACTATTGACAGTGATGGATCATCATCAGCAACATGTTGCAGAAACATTGAAAAAGTTTTTTGTGAGTATGAGATTTTTAGGTCATACCTCTTTGTTTACAAAAAGGATTCTATGTCCTGCATATTTAGTAGACTGTATATGGAATAAACCTTGTCTGCCCCAAGACATGATCCATTCTTGCATATGGGTTCTGCGAAAAATATATATTTTTCCCATTACGACATTAGACTATTTTTTTATTGGTAACTGTAAATGTTTGATTTCCTCTTCATCTGTCCCTTGATAATACTTTTAAGTTTAATCACATTTGATAGTGACTATATACTAGTATGAAAAACAATAATCATAGATGATTTCATGCATTCCACTTTACTCAATTATATATATTTTTTCTGTAAATTTCAGCAAGAAAAAGGATGGATGGGGATTGTGCTCCCAAATTGAAGGTTCGTTCTTGCACTAATATTATTTGTGTGAAGGTCACTTTTATCATATTGATGCAAATATATACTTGGAAAAGGAAAAGAGAGAAAAAAAACATTTTATTAGCTACTACGATGATAATTACATCCTCAAAGTCCCATCACTAACAATCAAACTCTCTTATAAAATAAAATAAAAATAAATTGAAATAAATCTATAAATTTTATGGATATTTTTTCCTAATAATTGTAAAGATCTTAGGATATTTTTATTTCAAAAATTTTCTATTTACAACACTTCCTTTCAATTTATCAATCATTTCCAACTTGATTATAAGATATTAAAATCTGTATTGAGGAAGTCATGTCTATCCTAACTGAGGTCTTTTGGGATATAAGTTGTGACTACTAAATCTCTAACAAAATATTATCTTTCATGAAGTGCTTATTGTTCGATATGTTCGGTTCTATCTTGTTATATCAGATTACGAGTAATGGTCAGGGTTGATTTATTATCACAATACAATCGTGTCAGAGAAAAGTCCAACAATCCATGGTCTTGATTAAGTTCAGATAACAACAAAGTATAAAATATGGTAAAGATTTGTCATTAAGACAAATGTTTTTTATCATATAAGACACAAGTGTTTCGTTTGTCAGACAATACAACACTCTGCATTCTACGTTTGATAAGCATTGTTGTGCTGAGACGATACATAGTATTAAGCTAACTTATAATTTATGAATATTTCATGCTTATTCTATGTTGTAGAGAATATTCATTTCCTACATCTGATCAAGAGTATCAGTAAAAATTTATGTCACATCAATAATCTCTTGATAAATAAGTTAAAACTACTTTTCTTCAACGACTCCTAGCACATGCTTTGTCAACCCTAGAAATATTTATCTACTTTGTATGCCTCTGTGCTTTACATAAACTCAAGTAAAGACATTCTGTCCAATGAGAGATAAGTACATCTAGTTATCAAGATGTTGCTTAAAGAAGATAAGAACATTTAATAAATGCATGAAACACATTTAATACATTTTCCATGTCATCTAAGTTGCTTAGACGAAAGGAAGACATTTAAGTGAGCTGTAGCAACTCAATGACCAAAAAAGAATTTACAAAGACTTTTATTTCAACAACTACATAAAGCTACTTTTCAAGAATAAGAGCAAGAATGAGTTTGAATTACAAAGTGCCAAAACACTATAAAAATATTTTTGTGCCATAAAAGTTTTGTAGGAGCACTATCATGTTCATCTCTAGCAAACTAGAAGAGAGAATTTAAACCTTGTAAAAGTTGAAAGACGCTACCCCTTTCTAGTGAGCAAAACCTGTGATCTTTTGATCATACCTTACACATTTTTTTCTTAATTAAGAGTGTTTTTTATCAGCAAAACCAATTAATTAATTGGAAGAACATTAGGGGTGCTTCAATCGTTACAAATAAACCCAGATTCCAGGATGAATATCAGAAGAAAATTCCCCCAACTTTCCTAACACCACTTTGGTCTCATAGTATTGTATTCCAAAACCTGCAATACAAACCCGTATGGCCACCTGACTCACCTAAAGCCAAATCTAATATATGCATAAAACCAGAACATACTACTGCTCACAAGCTATTACATTATGTGTTTTTTGCTTTTCTGTATTTGGCCTACTATGCAATTTTCTCCTAATGTGTTGCTTCTAGCTTTTGTCACATTATTTCCTTGTTTTTTGTTTGGGGACTTATCTATACTTCAATGATGACATACAAAGGAGAGTCTTGTAATTTATATAACCCTCTCAAACTTGTAAAAATTATGCTAGACTCCAACCCATGTTCTCTTTTTTGTAGATGGTACCGACCCTTATTGCTCAGATTTCATCTTTTGGAGACCTTTGCATATAAATTCACAATATATCTTTGTGCAACATATTATACTCTTGGCAATTGAGTGAAAATTAGAAATGCAAATGGCAATACTAATATTACTCTTGAATCATATTTTCATATTGCAAATATCATAGTTCGTGAGATTATACTCATTGCTATTACTCTTTTACCATTTAACATCACTTTTAGCAATCAATCCCCTCATTATATTCAACTCAATGTATTTTATGCAGCTTATACGGTTTAAACATTATTTAGACTATGTAAACTTTGCTTTTTTATACCTATTTATTATCCAAGCCCATGTTTTGATTTAAATTAATGCAAAAACTTCCTCTACATCCAATTTGAGGTATCTAAATATAATATTATTTCTATGATTTCATATGCACCAGATAATGGCCATCCACACAACACTCCACACATTATTGCCCTTTCTACTCAAACCTACTACCTCAAAGCCTAGAAAATGTTTTGTGGTTGAGTTGTGGTGTATAGATTGTATTCATATCCACTTACTAGAGCTTGTCCAAATCTTACTTGCTACCCTACATGTCAGAAATAAATGATTAATTATCTCATCATGTACCTAACACACTATGCATCGCATTTCACTTAACTGCATTGCTCTCTTGTGTAAATTATCTTTTGTAGCTAGTTTATTTTGTAACAATCTCCAAGCACATAACTGAGTATAGATAGAGGTTAAATTTCCCCAATTTATCATAAATTTCGTCATCCTCCCTCGCCAACCCATATCTTAACTTGTCGTAAGTAGACTATACTTTGCTATAATTTTCCCCTCATTTCCAAATCCACTCATCCTCCTTATCCATTTGTATTAAACACCCTTGAACCTACGTCTCAAAACTCATCCACCGTTGGTTTCTTCCACTCAAACGAATTCCTTGTCCATGTCAGATTCCACTCTCAACGGTTTACTTGCCATCTTGAGGCGTCCTTAACCCTAGCCCTTTTTTTATTTGAATTAGAGAACACTCTGGGATATTTATCCTTAATCGACATATCTCCTAACTATATGTCGTCCCAAAATAGAATTCTTCTTCCATTTTCTAATTTTCAAGATACATTATTATCAAACTAGTTTTCTCATACTCCCTGTCCACACACCCTTTTATGATCCTTCCACCACCTAAATTCATTTTTACTATCCTTAGACTCATTCAGGACCCTCCACGACCCAGACTTCGATATTAGGATATCCCTCCATAAACCTCTTTCTTCATTCCCAAATCTCCACTTCCTCTTGCCTAAGAATGCCATATTTGAAACTCCTCAAATCCTTAATTCTTTAACCCCCCCACCCCCTCTTTTTTACTTTCACACAAGGTTTTCCCACTTTACCTAGGCCATCTTTCTCTCCTCAAACTCTCAACTCCAAAGAAAATCTATATGTATCTTAATAATATTCTTCCTCACACCCTGTAGCATTTTAGAAACTGATAAGAAAAATGAAGGCATTGCTAATAACTTTGATTTTCTTAAGCAGGAGGGATTGTTAGGTTGCCCAAAAGTGGTTATGATACAAAACAATATTGTGTTTCCCACTATAAGAAACCCAAAATACAGATAGAAAATTACCGACGAAATTTTATCCGTCAATAAAATGTCATTACTTACGAATTTTACAGACATAAATGTTACGATCAATTTATCGACAGAATCCATTGATAATTATAGATGACAAAATTTACCCCAAATTATATCGACAGAATCCATTGATAAATTTGTCAGTAAATTAATTGCTTATTAACCGACGTATTAAATTCGTCAATAAATTGTCCCGCCAAGTTAGAAATAGATTTATTTTGTCGGTAATATTTAACATATTAATATTAATAATAATAATAATAATATTTAGAGTAGCAATAATATTTATAATAATATTAAAAATAATAATATTAATAATATTTATAATAATAATAATAACATTTATAATAATAATTATATTTATAGTAAAACAATATTTATAATAATAATAATATTAAAAATATTTATAATAAAAATAATATTTATTATAATGATGTTGATAATAATATTTATAATAGTAATATTAATACTAATAGTAATAATAATAATAATATTAATAATAATACTAATAATAATATTTATAATAATAATAGTAATATTAATAATAATATTAATAATGTTTATCATAATATAATATTTGCAAAAAAAGCTACAAATTTTTTTTAAATACAATTTAACTCCCCTTTTTGTATTTTAATTATTTTAATTATTTTTCACAAATTATATTGAGATGTTAACTTTTTATTTTAAGGTTATATACTATGATCCTTATCTAAAGTTCTTCAGGTAACCTTGCGCGAGAGATCGGAATTTAGTTTCTGCACTTGAACGGGATGTTCTATTACTTTTTGGTTGTCCAGTTGACCAAACTTTCTTCCAAAAATATATAATACTCAGATGTAAATCTTCTACCAGTAACAACCTATATATACTCTACATCAGTATATATATCTTTAGAGTCAAAATTTTTAGAGTCAAAAGTCAAAATGTCTTTTTTCCATTTGTTTCACCATTGTGGAAGGTAAATACCTCCGGTTGGAAAAATGAGTCTCTTGAATTTTGTCCTACATTTTGAGTTTAATAGACACGTACTTTCACTAAGGTTTTATAGTTACAAATGACAATGATTAGAATTTATCTTATCTTTTTTACAAATTTATCTATATGAAAGTTGTAAATGGATGGGAAGATAAAAAGAACTATCATTTGCCTATATATTATTGTTTGTTCTAACTTACATACAATATTCCACTCTGCATTAAATACACTGATATTTGAAAATGAAGAACACTAGTACATTGTCAACTATGCCCTTATGCATGCATAAGATTACATTTACTAGTCACAAAAATGACACATTTTTACTTGTAAAAGTTATCTTCTGCAAGTGGAAGATCTGATCTCTCATCACATCTAAAGCCACCAAAGATACAAAGTCGAGTTAGAAGAAATGCCCCAATAGCTCCGACCAAAAGAATTCCTCAGTTTTCAAATGAAGTCAATGAGGGAAGCAAAACTGTCAAAGCAAATGGTAAGGTTTCTAAACGCAATACAAATACAATTTCTTTCTTATTATCCTTGATTCTATGGAATTTAAAGCAAGGACTATTGCAGGAAAGTGTTTGCAAGAGAAACCTAATCTCGTGAAGACTTGCAGCAGATATAATGATAGTAATAGTTGCATATCACCTTCAGTATCAGTGACTGAAAGCATTGGTTCCCACGATGATAAGGGAATCATGTGCTCAAATACTTTTAGTGAGGTAAAGGGAAGCAATTGTGTTTCATTTGATGCTTCGAGAACTGTGAAGCCTTCTGGTCTCCGAATGCCTTCACCCAATATTGGATATTTTGATATGGTTAGTTCTACATGAATCCCTTTTGGATTATATCATTGGAATCAGATTCTCCCATTTCATTTCTCAAAATGAAAAACTTTAAAAACGCACTTTTTGGTTTAAAATTTTTTACTATTGATTAAAATTGTAAAAAATTCTGCTTTAATAAATTTCACTCATTAATGCATAGTTTCCAAATATTTTTTACTTGTGATAGAGTGTATTAAAATAATGTATTTTGGTAACACTCCAGTGGTTCTTAAAAATGGTGTTGAAAATTTTCTATGTAAATGAAGTTTTCTTTTTGCAGGATAATTTGCTGGTGTCAATAGAGAACCGAGGCAATAAGTCGCATTCAAGGGCTGTTTCAAAGATTAAAAGTGGACATATGTTGGAAGATGTAAGAAATACAAGGACTTGTACTTGGAAAACTAGAAACTCCAATAGCTCAAGAATCATGAAGTTTGGTCGTGGTGCAGTTTCAAAAGCCGGAGAGGGCAATGATTGTTTGGAAAAAGATGAGAAAATGGTCAATGCGAAAGCACATGAACATGCGTTTGAAAGGAAAACTTGTGCTAAAGTGGAGAAAAGAGGAGTGGGGAATAAAATATTAAGAGAAAGAGAAGAAGGATCTTGCCTAAAGAACAAGGTTTTGGCCGAAACAACACATCAGAGGAAACACTGTTTACCGAGAAAATGATGCATATAAGCTTCACGAAAGTGAGAAGGAAAATTTGATTCGTTTTGAAAACAAAGTGAAAGAACGAGTTAAGAACACTTGATGTACGTATTGGATTCATACAACAATAACAAGAGAAACAGGTGTCAACAAAACTATTTTCTATTTGATGTTTTTCAAAAGGAGAAGAAATTCTTTCTACTATGCGTTGTGATTACTTGTTATTTGTCTTGCGTGCACACACTAATGTAAAGTTAGGCTTCCATGTCATAAAATTCAAAACCTACGATGGATGCTCAGGTCATCCGAAGCAAATTTTAATTTTGTCACACTTTTTATGATCCGAGGTAAAACTCGCTTTAAATGCTATATACACTTCTTCTTCCTCGCCCCTCCCTCGCTAAAACAGGTGTTTTTCCCTCCTTTCTCTAATGGTAGCTGCAACAATCTTTTTGGAGGCTCCATTGTGACCCAAAATGCACCTTTGTTCGTGCTCTGTGATTGGTTTTGTATATAGACATTTCTCTCTAATTGAATTGGATTTATGGTCTTCATTAAAGGAAGTAGTCTAAACCTTCTTTATTTTTTAATTGATACCAAGGTTGTTTTTTGGATCTTAATCATGATAATGCTTGAATGTCTCCTTTAAAATATTGTTCTAACTCTTGATATTAAAATCATGCTATGTTATGTAGATTTATAAATATAAAATTTTGAATATTGAAATTAATTGTTAAATTTAATTTATTAGAATTGACTTCAATTTTGTTTTTAATTTATCATCTATTATAGTGTCATTCTTAGATCTTCTTTTGAGTGTCAACTTTATTCTTATCTTTAATTTTTTAGTTGTCATTTGATTGGTTAATTTTTGAGTTTGTCACATCTCCAATATTCTGGAATTTAGTTTTCTTAATTTGAGTTTTTTCTTGATTTAAATTGTTTAACCTCTTTAAGTAGAATATCTCTTTGGTTTGTAGTCTTTGTGAGAAAGTGGACCAACTTCCCAGGTAGCATGTTGAAGAAGGCAAAAATTAAGACTAGAGCACTCACTTTGAAAGGACGACTAAGTAGAAAGTTCATACCAAAAAGAAGAGTAAACACTTGGAAAGGAGAGGAGACACTCGAAGTTTAATTTTCAAATTTGATTGTATTTGTTTTTAGTAATTGTTTATTGTAACTCACATTTCTTTCCTAAAAACTCTCCTAATGTGCTAAGCAGTATCTTCATCTCTTGAAAAAATTTATATACGAGCTTAAGATGTATAGGAAAACTTTTCATCATAATGACAGTGACTCAAGTGACGTCCAAAAAAGTTTAAATAATTTAGCACAAGAATTTAAGTCACTGAAATTATGGAGGCAACAAGACACAATTTTAAAATAAAAAGAAAATATTGAACGAGATGCCCAACTTGCCATTTTGGAAGAAGACCTTATGCTCTTAAAGCAAAAGGAAAAAAAAAATGGAAAGTCAAGCTAGTTCATTTATAGGTGCAAAATTTGGGGATAGCCAACATGATGAGGGTGACCTTTGAATATTATCAACCTCCTCCACCTAGAAGGCATAGAAGGAAACCAAGCCCAGAGAGACCTAGGCCGACTTACCACACTTCCATGGTAAGGTAGATGTAGAAGCCTACCTTGATTGGGAGATAAAGGTAGAACTATTATTCTCTTGTCACCAAGTAAGCAAGGAAAGGAAAGTATTCTAGCATTAAGTTTTCGGGGATGTGCATTCAAGTTGAACAACCAAATTTAAGAAAGAGACCAAGTAAAATGTTCATACATACTCTATCGCTCATGCTAAGAAGGATTACAAGAGGGAGGATAAGTATTGAAAAGATAAACATAAGAAAGAATCCTCTCCAAGCCAAATGTTTTAAATATCTTGGTAGAGGTCACATTCACTATTGAAATTTCTGATTTACCTATTAATTATTACATACGAATAAAAAATTCATAAATAAAGTTACTGTTATGTACGACGGATTTTACCAATAGTCCTATTACCTAAAAAAAATCAGTAAGTAATTACTTATGAATTTTTTCGTAGATAGTATTAATAATTATTTTTCTTATTAATATTACCATTAATATTATTAATATTTTATTATTATTATTACTAATATTATTATTATTATTGTTGTTGTTGTTAATATTGATAGTAATAAAATATTTAATTTATAATTAAAAAAATAGTATAGTTAATTTCTTTTTAATTTATATTAATAATTGTAGTTTTAAAAGAGTGAATTTAATGATAAAAAAAGAAAATAATATAAAATTTATGGTATGTATGAAAATTAAAAAAAGTAAACTATTTTGTATAAAAATTTTCATAAAAAAGTTTAATTCTGAAAAAATAAATTGTTAAAAAATTGAAAAAAAATGCTGAAAATTTAGATAGAAAAAATTTTGTAAATAAAATAATAAGTTAAAAAGTAAATGTGAACACTTGTGTAATTAAATTGGGCTTAAGAACAACAACTCGATTTTATGCCTAAGAATGTTTTAATAAATTCAACTTAAGAGTGTCAATTAGGTTTGGGGCTTATTACGAGGTGTATATCATATAGGATTGTATAGTATATGTGACCACTTGTGTAGTTAAATTAGGCTTAAGAAGAACAATTGGACTTTAGGCATAAGAATGAGTTAATAAATTGAACTTAAGAGTGTCAATTTGGCTTGAAACTCATTAGCGGGTGTTAATATCATATTGAGTTGTGTTTAGTAAATGTGATCACTTGTGTAATTAAATTGGGCTTAAGAACAACAATTGGGCTTTAGGCTTGCTATCGTTTCAGTTCATATTAACACAAAAAATTTAATATTTTATATTTATACTTGAAATTTGTATTTATTTAAATGTATCTTTTAAATGTATCTATTTAAATACATTTAAAAAACAAAAATAACAACATATATATATATATATATATATATATATATATGTGTGTGTGTGTGTGTGTGTGTGTATGCTAACACTATAATCTATAACAAAATGAAATATTTTTTTTAATAAATAATAAATGCCTCTTTAATAATGAAATGTTTGACTTGGTTAAATATATGAAAATGATTCAATATCTCAATGTAGTAAAAAAATTTATATTTCTGATACTATTCAAACAGGATTAAAGTAATTTGTTGACTTGATATAAGATTATGTGGTTTCGTGCAACAATCATGTATTACATTGGCAAGTATTGATTTTAATTTTCTTTTAAATAAGTATTGTTTCATAAGAATATAAAATAATTAGGAGTCAATTCATTTCTAATAAATTTGGAAAGCACGTTCCTACCTAGGCTATGTAAATAATATATTACCTATGTTTCCATGTAAATAGTATATTGTAGAAAAAATAGAGTTTTGGTCCCTATATATTTCATAGAAGTTAGTTTTAATTCTTATATATTTAAATTAATAAACTTGTTCTCAAACTTCAAAAAATATGTTACTCTACTAATTTTTTCAACTTTGTAATAGATAAAAATATAATTTTCTCTAATTAAACCTAGAATAACATACTGGTATTTGAATTATGAATGAAGATCATCAATTATAAAATATGTGAGGATGAACACAGTTTCCAAGTATAACAATAAATATAAGGTTGTCATTTATCCATAAAAATTAATAATGAAGGCTTTTAAATTGTTTTTTTGTTTTAATTTTAACTATATTTTAAAATCATAACACTTGATTTCGGTAATTGTACATAAAAAATCACTAAAAAATGTACTTAATGCATTAAAAAAATAAAACTATTCCTGTTAACTAATTTTAATATCCCTACTAACTATTAGAAATAAACTGTTAGGTCCATAGGAAACAAATACAAACTTTATTTTATATCTTATTATACAAAAATAATGATTTTATACAAATTATGATCATGACTATAATCATGAAGGAATTTGCTATATTGTTTTCCTGATTTTAGAAATTTATGATTCTATTGAAAGGGTTAGTGGGAAAATTTACTCTTCTGGCATAATATTTTAAGAAATAAATTAAAATTAATATATTTAAAAAATAATATATTTAAAGCAAGGTTAGCGTAGGCCAGACCCACGCATGTGTCACATGGCGTTTGGTGTGTGGGCTAAGCCGATTCATGGTCAAAAGTTCAAAGTGTGGGTTTAGCCCACGCAAAGCCCCACAATGGTTTATAAAATCCCTTAACTTTTTTTTTTCCATTCTCACGTTCGTCTTCCTTACCTGCGACAATCGTAAACCCCAAAACGCAACACGCCTGCCTGTGTCCCAAGTCGTCCCATTTCTTCACTATTTTTGTTCAAATTCCATCCTCATTCCATTGTAAGTTCGATTTGGTTGATTGTTCCGTTTCATTTTTGATTTCGTCATTAGGTTTGTTGATTTTTCAGTTTTGGATTAAGTGTTGCGGTGGCTTGTGGTGGTCGACGTTTGGGCGTGCGGTGGTCTGTGATGGTCGGCGTTTGGACGTAGTCGGTGGTCTACGGTGGTCTGAGCTTTGCATTACAGGATAATTGAATGGTTATTCACCTCTATGCCCTTGCCTTGTGTTTTGGAAATGCCCTGTCTTCACCAAGGAGCACAATGGCCTTCAATGAACATAAAAGTTTGAGAAAATCTTTAGTTGTTATGTTTTGTTTTCATTATTTCCATTGTTTTGAACTTTTGTTTGGGGGATGGGAGATTTCAAAATTGCTTAAATTAGGTTGAGATAAGTAAATCTAATAAAAGACATTGTGTTACCTGTTGAAAATCTTACGTTAACAACAAAATTATATATGTATATATATATATATACATATATATATATATATATATATATATATATATATATATATATATATATATATATATATATATATATATATATATATATATA
>Ga0099825_1005367_pt1 | contig 16456 bp, 9 predicted proteins | sample SiratroredBW_FD_76838 | JGI IMG/M metagenome (GOLD analysis project Ga0099825, IMG submission 76838) | Root nodule microbial communities of legume samples collected from California, USA - Siratro red BW | ecosystem: Host-associated > Plants > Roots > Nodule | place: USA: California | collected...
CATCAAGAATGGCTAAATCAAATCCTCCAAGAATGTCAGCAGATTCACAACCACTTCTCCAACAAACTTTATACACAGCAATGCGTGCTGATGGAACTCCTCCTCTTGCTGTTCCTAAGCCAAGCCCAAACAGACTTGCATTGGGAACAAGGTTTCCAGCAGCGATGGATGCACAGTGAGTCCCGTGACCCTCCGTATCAGTTGCAGATATGATGTCCTCTGGGGCGTACTTACCCCCAACGCGAAAATATTTTGCTCCAATTATTTTGCTACAAACAAATCATGAAGCAAGCATTCACAGATAAGTGATTCGATGGTTAGTTTTATCTTTTAATAATTATTATTCAATATTTTATTACTTAAATTTAGGTGTATGTGTTTGGATCCACGTCGATTTACTATTGAGGTGATCAACGAAAAGGCGACAATGTCAGTTCAAAAATTGAAACCAGGCAAGCTCTTTATGTATAGTGTTGTAGCATGTTATACGAAACATTACTTATTGCAAGTGAAGTTAAAGCATGTTCCCTTCCATTTCCGTGGTGGTGGACCAAAGCCTCCGTCGGTAAAGCTGTCGCTATATTCACAAATTCCGCTATCGAGTACTCCGACGATTATGTCACTTTCTACCTTTGTTCTTTGGACATTTTCCGGGAAGCCAAGGAAGTTCCAGGACCTTGATGTTTGGATATTGTGGACTCTATTTGGAATAACAGACACCACACCATCCATTTCTGGCCAAACATTCCAAATTTTCACAGAATGCATACATCATAATTAGAGTTACATATACACTGACAATCATATTAATGTAGGAATATTAAACAAACCAAAAATATATTTACGAATAACGCAAAAGGCTTATGAAAATGTGGTCTGAACTAATATATACATGTATAATTGGAATATTTCAAGTAATCTGTTTATTATTATATTTTGTTTCTTTGTTGGCAAAAATTACCTTTCATTCTTGCTGATTCTTCTTTGGTTAGCCTCGCCACAAATCCATTGAAACTCTTGTAGCTGTGCAGCAAAGTATCTGATGCAAATTTGCTGGATGGATATATGCCATTTGAAATTTTAATCAACTTATTTTAGTTAAAAAAAAAAAAAAACACATATTCTTGATCGATAATAGGATTTAAAATAAAAGAATTGCTCTATTTTTAGAGCAATTTATTTCATTATTTTTCTTTTTAAGTCCTTCAAAATAGAATTTAAGTCAAACAAGATTACCAATTATACAAAAGATCTGACATTTGAAATATAATAAGACACGAAAATAGGTCATGGTTTTAGATGAATATTTTAATGAAAATGGGGAGCTAGAATATATGACCTGCCGAGAACACTTTGAACCATACTGGTGTGAAATGATTCTGTGAGTTCCACGTCCTTCTGATATTCGCCCATGTAGACTATGTAAATCTATAGTGTGTCAAAAAATCACAAAAAAGATATAACTTCTCAAGATAGAAGGAATGTGAAAATTAGTTGTTGAAAAACTAAAATACAAAGTGAAGTATTAATTGTACACTCTCAAAAGAGATACTTGAAGTATATGTTTGCAAAAGTATATTTATGTAAAGGCAAACCGTTTCAATTGCTAGGTCAAGCAATATTGGATATATATATATTATTTACCTCTCGATCATCTTTAGAAAATGACGGAGTGAACAGCAGAATGCACGTAAGAATTTGGAGGAGATGCGACAACCCTAAAAAATTCATCTTTCGGTGATAGTAATCTTCACAACATATGTTGAATGTGTTTTCAAGCTCTTTCAACCTGTAAGTAAAGTTAATTTCCTTGTAAATATGAAATGCTTTTACATATTATTATTGATTGAAACACAGCAGAATGCTCATACGCTAAAATTGAATATTGAAAATTGTGAATAAAAATATACAGTCATATACATAATAAATTGGAAAGGAAAGTAACTATGATCTTAAAAAAAAGTGAGGATAAAAACATACAGACATGTACATTAGCAAAAAGAACATCATATAAATCTGCACAACAAAGTAATTTTAGTTTTGTAAATTTTTTTTTAATTTTTAGATAATTTTTTTTATCTTGTGGTTGAATTTGAATTGGATAGGTTGGTGAATGTCTCCAATCTATCATTTCCTTGAAAATTGGTTCTTTGGGGGCGTTTTATTCCTAAATCTTTTAACTACTTACAAGTATGTTAAATCTCAAATGACATTAACATTTCACTTCGGTTTAAACTTATTACTAAATGCACATATTTAAAATTATTTTTAATACAATGACAATTTTCAGCTGTCACATATTAAGTTTTATTTTTTATTTTTTTCCTTTATTTCCTCCTTTTGTAATTATCTTCACCTTAGTCTCTCAACACCAAACCGACAAAACCATTTACCTTTCGAAATTCATCTCTCTCCAAATTGCTGCATTGTGAAAGTTAAAGGATGAATTCAAGTTAATTATTGTCTTCTAAGAATAGTGTCATTGCTAATGTTAAAGTGATGTGTGGTGATGAAGATAGCTGCACAAGAGAGTGTGTTGTTTTTATACAGGATTGTGACTGAGAGAAGAAGTTGTGTAGAAAGCCAAAATAAGAGAGTTTCCTCACTGCTGAATTTTCTTATACGCAGTAAAATTAACGTTTTACAAAAAATATAAATCAATAAATGAATAGGAATAAGCAACTGGAATATCAGTTTATATTAAGAGTGAACCACAAACCAAAAATTGATTAAAAGAACCAATAAAAGTAATTAGGGGTGATTTTGATGCTTAATATTTACCGAAATTAAAAGAAAGCTATTATATAAATTTGGTTCATCTTGAACTAAAAATATCCAAATTAATAAAAAAAATATCTGCCATATGATGCGAAATTATTTTACAATTTGATGAGATTATTTTTAAAATTAAAATAATCCTATTATGTACTGTTTAAAAATTATTTAACTTAAAATATTATTAAGGAATGAATTTAAACTAAAATATTTCCAACTAATTGTTGACAAATTTTTATATAATCACAATTACAAATTTAATAAAATAATTATGCTGAAAAAATAAATAACTTTGTATTAATTAATTAAAATACTGAATAAATAATAAATATGAAAAAGTATAGTACATTTTACGGTTTTTAGGTCACTTTTCAAGCCAAACTACTGACTGAACCGAATTGCATGGGTTGAAAAAAAAAATGAAATACAATTTGATAAAGTTTGGTTTCTGATGGTTTGTAATTCAGTGGGTTCTCAATTTTTAAATTGAGGTATAAATGAAACAATAGAAACAAATTTTTATAAATATACAACAACAAAAAAAGAAGCAATAGAAAATTATTAGGAGAAAGAAGTATAAATGAAAAAGGTATTAGAAATAGGAATAGATAAGGGACTTACTCAAGTTAGTCGACCAAACTGTTTATCTATCTTGAGTGAGAAAGGATATCAATACATACACTCTGTCTCACCTTTTATAGCCACTAAGATTGGATTCCATCATGCTCCACGTTTTGCACATTTAATTTCTAAAGACGAAAATTAATTTGATAGACCTTTTAAAATAAAACTATACTTTCCAATAGAAATTGGAGTTTTAACATTGTAATATAAGTATACTTCTTTCATTTTTATATATTAAGCCTTTGTTAAATATTTTTCTTAAATGTGTAGTGTATTGAATATTTTTGGTCTAAAATAGGTTTAATTAATTAATATTTATTAGAAAAAATAAATATGTAACATCTAAAGATTTATATATAATTTTTCTAATACAATATATTGGAATGATATCAATTATGAATATTTATTATTTTTTATATTTATAAACAGTTAAATAATAATAATAATAAAATATTAAAAAAAAATTTAAAAGAAGGATCATCATCCACTTAGGACTACCTTATCTCTTACTGCAAGAGCTCTTTCCATGAGAGACAAGACAAGATTGAAAAGATCTACAAACATTATCCAAAACTTAAAAGGAAAAGTTTTAAAATAAAATTACCTGTATAAATAGTGTGGGGGCGTAAAAATATGATGAGAGATATATAAAAATTATTTTGTGATGTGGACAAAGTGAGTCAAGTGATAATCGAATCGTGACACTTAGATTAATACGTTTTTAAGTATAAAGAGTTGTATCTTGTTTTTGCCCTAGTGGTAAGTGTTCGATATAACAATTGATATCAAAGCTAATGTCACAAGTTTGATTTCTAGTGGAACAATTGTTTATAAAAAGATTGTTACAAGTTTTACAATTATTCTCTTATAGGAATGAAGTCACCAAATCATAATTAAAGAGTGATTCCTAATAAGACAATTAATAAGAAAAAAGTGTTACAGATAACATCAATTATTACATGAAGTGACATCAATTATTATGTGCCACATTATTGGTTTTGTGATATTGAATTAATTTTAAATTTAATATATAAAAGAATCATTAAAAAATTCTCTTTTCCTATAAAAACTAACAATTAAAAAATTCTCTTTTCTTATAAAAACTAACAATTGAAAAGGAAAATTATACTAAGTTCATTGGTGAAGTAGAAAATAAGTAAAGAATATGTGACATAATACAAAAGTCTAGAAATTACAAAAATGTAGTTAAGATAATTTAACTAAAAATGATATAAGAAATGTTTTAAGTAAGAAAGTTAGGACAAAGCAAAATATAATTTTAATATATGTAATTATCTTAATATTTATCTTTCATATACTAAAATCAAAAACATATTATATATAACATACGTGTTGGATTGGATTCATCAGTTTAGTATAAAACTCAACCCTAAACTACTAAACAATGAATTTAATTTGATTAAATGAGTTTGACCAAAACACTTAAAATATAATAACCCACGATATTTGGATTCAATTGGATTGAATAACCCAAGTTTTGATTATTAATGCCATTTAGAAAATCATAATAATTACATTGACATCCTAGAATTTTCTCAAATCTCACTATATTCGATTTCCTTTTAAAATTATACATAAACTTCCGCTCTTTGGGTCGGAAAAAAAATGTGTGGGAACCATAACCACCACTTGCAAAGTGACAAACAAGGAGAAAGAAAAGACAGATAGGCCTACACATAGGCTGAAGATCTAGCTAAGAAACAAATTACACTGTTGACAAAAGAAAAAAAACAAACTATGAAATGTCGTTTACCCAAAATATTGTAATACACAATGAATTGTTGTTGTAACTAATAGATCTGTGGGATGTATCGAATATTTTTTTTAAAAATAACTTATATATAATAAAATAAAATTATAATAATTATTTCATAAGATTGCATAACGCAAATACTCAGAATATGAAGGTTAACTATGATTAATTTTTTATAAGTATTAAACCAACTTTATTGTTTAAAAAATGTATTAGATTGGGATAATACAAACTATTTTAATAGATCAAAATCTCGTGAATTTTAAAAGATTACGTAGAAATGTGATTATTAATCACAATTTTTAAATATTTTTATGATTAAAATTTTATATTATAAATTTTAATATATATTATGAATTTAAAATATCTAATAATCTTTCAAGAATTCATAGATATTAAAAAGTCTTTATGGATTTATTATATTTTAAGAAATTTCATGAATTGTAGAATAGTATTAAAAATGACAAGAGTCTATGAAAGTTATGATAAAGAAAAATAAAATCAATAATAATTTTGAAGCTTTAATAGTTAATAGTTTCTAACTTTATGTTGTCTTACAATAATTAACCTACTCACACTTGAATATCTATCATTATTAATTATTTTGAGAAATGTTTATATATTAATTATTAACCAAATAAGTGTATAATGTTATGAATAATCCTTAAGCAAATCAATTACAAAAACTCACCTGTTAGATGTGACACTCTTTTACTCCAAAACTCCAAAGTTTCTCTTTAACAAGTAATAAAATTCATAAAATAAGAGATAAAATTATTCACATATGTCACTTCTCTAAATAAAATTCACAAAAATAAAAAGTAAGATTTTATAATAAAATACTTTTAAACATTAAAATAAAAAGTAAGATTTTATAATAAATTACTTTTAAACATTAAAATGATATTTTCAAGTTCTTAATGATATAAAGTATAATTAAAAATTAAAATCATAATACCACAATTCAAACATTAACCAATCATCTCATATATCACACTATCATTATAATTTCACATGATATATATACATTGACTCATATATAAAGACACTTGACTTTACTACTTCTGAAAGATATGTACATTAAATCAGACTCCTGTCATGCTACATCCATTATGAGTCCACAAGTCATAACATAATAGGTCAATCAATCTCTCATCAATCCTCATATGACACCATTAATCCATATGGATTGAAACAATCAATTTCTTTTTTTAAGTCGAAATTTTAAAAAAAAGATAAAGAAGAAAAAAAATTATATTATAAAAAGATTATGATTTTATAAAGATAAAATATAAATATATTTATATAAAATTTTTATTTTAATAATAGAATATTTCGATATTTTTACTTGTACTACACTTTAAAGACTATTCTCTAAATTCTTACTTACTACTCTATAACAAATTCTAGGAATTTTATAATAAATGGAACTTAAATTTCTTCATTCACAATATTTTATTATTTTTTAAAATTATGTTAACATGTAAAGACATTTGAAAAAAATTCCAACAAAAGAATAAAAAATATATATTATGCATGTCACAAAAGCATTTAAGAATATAATTAAACACATACAAATGTCACCTCCATCAACACATGTGTTCAATCACAAAATGACTCAATTGATTCATATGCGCTTGATGTGAAAAAAAAATAAAAAATCAGTCTTTTGAAAATTGATTTAAAGAAAAAAAAAAAAACTCAATTTCAAATGTTATGGATTTTGTGTCCACACCAAAAGAGCGTCATAAAGTTCTTCCAATACTTGACATTTAACGTGTATACCTCATAATTTGTTTGACTACTTTTCAATTAAACTGTTAGGTTTGTCAATTTGGGTTTAGGTAATGCTTGTGACTTTATATTCACATCCTCACAAAGACAACTATTATAATTTTATATTACTTTTTATTTTCTCAAAATATATAAATATTACCAATATTAATAATAGTTTTATCCAACTATGAGTTAAGGATAAAGTGTGCAATTATGTCCATTAATTCATAAGGATAAAGTATGCAATTATGTCCATTAACTTTATTTAATAACTGCTACAAAATATGACTACAAATTCACAAATACCACAATCATAACGACAAACACAACATATCAATGACAACAAACACACCATATCAATTTTGACCAATAAACTTATATTGGTCATATAAGAAGAACAATATTATATTTTATGGGTTAATGTTACACTTCCACTAAATTTTGGACTTTTGAATAATTCTTTGAAAAATAATAAAGTCTTTCATTTTATATTAAGATTAAATTTATTGTAATCACATACTACTTATAAGTAAACTGCATCAAAAGAAATATTTAATTAACATACATTTACATAAGTAAAATAATTATTTATTAAAATTAGCAATAGTATATTAAATTTAATTGCATTAAAATTAAAAAATTATTAATTAAAGTTTTAATTGAACATATGTCAATAATCTATAAAGCATTTAATCCTTAATCATTATTTTTAAAATTAGTCTTTAAGCTTTTGATAATTATGATTTAGTCTTAGTCATTTAGGAAAGATTGAGAAGCAAAGAGAAGATAAAAATTCTTTAGTTTTTATCCTAATCTCATAAATACTTCTCAAAGTGATTAAAGTTTCACCGAAGTGATTAAAGTTTCACCGAACGATAACATCTTTCTTCTTTTCACAATTTCTAACAACTATGAGCATTCCGATTTTTATAAAAAAATTTCTTTATTCTATATGTCTTTAAAAAATTTAAAAATAAAATCTTAAGTAGAATAAAATATGTGAATTTTCATTTGAGAGTGATTAAATTTTTTTTTTATTACACTTGTTATTTGATTCATTCATGACCTACATATTAGTCTCAATTTATTTTTAAAATAGTTCCCTTTTAATCTTCTAATGAATTGATTAAAAAAAAATATAATCACTTAAAATCTCCACATAAAAGTGGGTTAAAGTCAAAATCGAATTTTGTACACTACGATATTAAAATACCTCGGTAGAATCAAATTAAAAATAAAAATATATAAAACATGAATATTGTTTTTAAATTTCCGTTTTCAAAATACATTTTATTTATACATGTTTCCTTCAAGTTTAATTAAAAAAGTTACCTTTTTAATGAATATTTTACTTCAATTACCTATTTATCTTTCCAAAATATTAATATTACAGAAACGATACATTTATCTTTCTAATATTTTAATATTAAAAAATATACATTTATCATTAGTTAATTTAGTATAATATTTTACGAATTTTTAAGATATTAAGATATATTTTTAACACAATATATAAATATAAAACAAATATAAATGTATTTGTTTTTAATAAATTAAATATAAAATGTTATCATTTAACTATTGTAGTTTATAGTTTATAGTTAATTATCGTTCTTCATCGTTATATGTTATCAGTGTTTGTTTTTATAACTTCAATTAATATTATTTCTCTTACTTTTAATTGTTGATTGAAAATAGTATTAATGTTTTAATTTATAGTTTGATCCGTATAAAAACAAGGTCTGCATAAATTTTAGAACCTTATTATATAACACAATTTGTAATTGTTGAAATAATACCAAAAAAAAAAGAATTTTATCATTTATGATATTGGTGTAATTCTAAAGATATAAAATGACATTGGAGATTACCAAGTTTATTAGTTCTATCACTTGCTTGTTACCTATGTAGACAGATACAATTTTCATCCCTCTAAAAATTTAAATCATTATTTTTATTTATAATATTAATTTTAAAACAGACAAATAAAATTTATTTTACAAAACATAAGATTCTTCCTTGGTAATTACTTAGGTTACATTACACCACTAATATGAATCACTTCACGTGATCTAATATTAGAAATAAAAAGTACTTATTTTTAATTTTAGAAGGACCAAAAATAAAGAAAACACTTACGTAAAAACTTACTCATTTTACATAAACTAAAAATATACTTAAATAAAAAAGCTATAGAAAAATAAAATTATAACGGTTTTCGTTTTTTTGGTCTTTAAGATTTTATTCTCTCATTTTTTTAAACTTTTCTCATATATATTAAATGCACTGCTTTCTTCATCTAATAATATTTTATTTTCTCATTTTTTTGAGTTTTTGTTATATACAGTAAATGCATTTTTTACTTCGTCTAGAAGCAAACAGGGTTTATGTGATGTTTAAAAGTTGAGAATAATATAATAAATATTACTAACAAATTGTATGGTGAGATGTTTTAGAAGTGTTTATATTCAAATGAGATAAAATTTGATTATATAGAATTATAATATTTTTAGCAGCAATTCATCTTTCTAATTTTTAACTGTAAAGTAAAATGGATTTTGTATTTATTTTACAAAATCATTTAGTAAGAACGATATATGAAGATATATTTGCACTATATAATCGTCATATCCGCAGTAGCACTTCGGCTAATACTGAGCTCTCTCTTTATCTCCCTATCGGGTTCAATACCCGGCTCCTTATCCGGGTTCAACTCCCGGCTGCGGAAATTTTTTCAATCAAAAAAATTATGTTTTTTCATTTCGGTTTCCATAAAACTTTTTCTTTATTCTATCATCTTTAAAAAATATTATTAGTCTAACAAAATATGTGAATTTTCATTTGAGAGTGATTAAATTCTTTTTATTACACTTGTTATTTGATTCATTCATGAACTACTTATTAGTATCAATTTATTCTTAAGATAATTCCGTTTTACTCTTCCAATGGATTGATTAAAAAATTATAATATGCTGAAGTGTCCACATAAAAGTAGATTAAGGTCAAAATCAAAGTTTACACACCACGATATTAAAATAATATTTCAGTAAAATCAAATTGAGAATAATAAATAAAAGGAGAATACTATTTCCGTTTTCAAAATACATTTGATTTATACACGTTTCCTTCGAGTTTTATTTAAATAAATTACCTTTTTAATGTAAACAAAAGTCATGGTTATGTATGAACTGGAAATGGTTGAAAAGATTTATACACATTAATGAATCACAACACAATATTTAAAAAAAAAAATTTGAATCTTCATATCTGATTTTTTTTTTAAATGTTATAGATATTTTACTTCAATTACTTGTATATCTTTTCAAAATTTTAATATTACAAAAATAATATATTTATCTAGGTAAATTGTGTTTGTATCTATAATTAATTTAGTATTATATTTTACAAATTTTTAACATATTAAGATATATTTTTAACACAATATAATAAATAGAAAAATAAGTATAAATGTATTTGTTTTTGATAAAATAAATTATAAAATGTCATTATTCATGTTATAGATTTTATGATTATGTGAATCTTTTATGATAATCTAACAAGATTTGTTAGCTTTATCAAATTGTTATTGAACCATACACAATATAACTTCATGTGTGATATTACTATATCTCAACATAAAAAATATTAAAAACTTCATATTAACTATAAATAAAACCATTTTATAAAATATAAATAGAAATAACATTATCTTAGCAAATTATTAACTTAGTAAATTATTAAATCTTATAAACCTCACCAGATTATTAAATCTTACATCTTACTTTCCATTTAAGTATCTGTAACACCCTAAAAATAATAAGCATTCTACTATTTATAATTATGATTCATCAACATACAGTAATCATTTAAACTGAAGTATTTCAAAATTCTATCTTTGGAATTCTACTAAAACACAATTACATAATATCTCCAAATTGTTTTCCAAATTTAGCTTATGCCTAAAAGCACCACTCATTCTAAATGATTCTCCACAGATCCATCTGCAACGCCATCTGCTTCCATGTCAAAAACACGATCATTGCATATAGATATTAAAACACAAGTACGACAAAACAATGGGTAAACTAACCAACTTTTTAATAATTCTGAGTATTTTAATTCAAACAAAAAGATTAACACCACTCAAGTATTTCATTCAATTACATGCACCATTACAATATAAGACACTCACACACTACAAACTTGACTCTACTTCTGGAAGACTCGTGCATTGAATAGACTCCGAGATATGCACCTGTGATACATGTCCAAACTGTGAATCCACACAGGTTTCACACAAATGAATCTTCAATCATGTATGATAGGGTTAGTCCTCCTGAGACTTTCTTGACAAGCTATGTTTCAAGCTGCAGTGACCTAGTTCAGACCTCATTCGACTCTCACCACCTAGTAATGATCATCTATTTGATTTCTATTATAGAGTCAGGATATCAATCGTTATTGATCTGGTCCTTAGACAATGCACTTCCCAATTGACCTAGGCACGGGTGTTTCCTTTCCTGAAAACACTATGACTAGATCTTGACAAACACATGAACACTTATAAAAATATCACATCACAATATAGATATATACTCATGCATTTATTCACTTTTCAATCTCAATCTCAACTTCAAATCTCAAAATTTAACGAAATCACTAAACCATCAATACCATTAAATTTAAATTATCAATTAATCTATTTTATTAAATCCATACATTGCATTACCAAAAAATCAAAGAATCAAACAATCAAAACAAAAAATAAAAAAAAAAAATGTTTTTTAGGGTTTAGCTTGGGCGAAAATCTAGCTTGAGCGAGAATCCCCTCGCTTGAGCGAAAATTATCTCGCTTGGGCAAAAACAATCTAGAGAGCACATTTCTCCAGGGTCATTCTCGCCTGGGCGATTATACCCTCTCCTAGGCGAGACTACCTTCTCGCCTGGGCGAAATTGGACCCAATAGCACCTCTCAGGTTTCCCAGTGACTTCGCTTGAGCGAGATTGCCTAGCCTGGGCGAAAAATGCAAAAAAACCAGCAATATCCACTACCTCAAAATTAACATGCATGCCTTAGATGACCAAAATAATAAGAATCAACACGCTTATACAATAAATGGTCTACCCCAGCACAAAATACCAACTCAAAATATCAACATCCCATCAAGTTCACACAACTATCTCATACATGCAACATTTAATTCAACATTAATCCAACATTTTAGACCTGCAGGAAACTTTACCAGACACAAATTGTACAACTACTACAATCATTAACTTCTCTATTCAAGACTTAAATTTATAAACCAAACAAGCACAGACTTTAGGTTAGCTTTCCTTACCTAAATTGCAGTTAAAATTCTCTCTAACAATGCCAATAGCCTAAGGTCCTCAAGAACTCGAATCTGCATCAAAGGACTTCTGATCAACGATCAGATTAACACACTAGGAAATTGAGCTCATAGAGGCATCGTCTGATGGCTCAGATGCCACATGCAAGCTCAGTAAGCAAAGAAAAGTGAAAACCTAAAACTGGCTCTAAGGGTAGGAGCAAAAAACGAACTTACTCTATTGGTGATTTTGATCGATAGACTTGCTCTATTCTTCGCCACGAGTCCAACGGTGGGTTCTGCTCGAGAAACTGATGGAAGACAGACGTGAAAGTCTTAGAGAAAAGGAAGGTGAGGGATTTCTAGAGAGATGGTGGCTCAAATGTGAATGAGACTGACTAGTAACTTTTCCTATAAATACATATTTTCAGTTTAATAATAATTAGATACTCATTCTACTTCTACTCGAATGACAACTATGACAACTTTTTTTAGTTTAGGTTGTTACAGTATCTGTTCACTATTTTCAGTTTAATAATAATCAAATACTCATTCCATTTTTACCACTTCTATAGTTGTTACAATATCTCTCCATTTAAAAAGCAAGGTATGTAAATAACTTATTGAATCTTCTTATATAATATAATTTGTAATTTTAGAAATAAAATCCAAAATAATAGGAATTTGATAGTCTATGATATTAGTATATCCGTAAAGACTTAAAATGGCAGAGATTACCAAAATTGTTAGGTCTATCATTTATTCATAACCTATGTAAATAAATACAATTTTCATCTTTCTAAAAATTTAAATTATCATTTTAGTCCACAATATTAATTAAAGATACACAAATAAAAATTAACTTAAAAGTACTTTTTACTGATTACTTAGATTTCATTACAACACTAATATAAAACCACTTTACATTATCTAATATTTGAAATAAAAGTATTTATTTTTAATATTAGAAGGACAAAAATGAAGAAAACACTTTAAATCAAAACTTAATCATTTTACATTAACTAAAAACATACTTAAATAAAAAAGCTATAGAAAACTAAAATTATAACGGTTTTCGTTTTTTTGGCCTTTAAGATTTTATTCTCTCATCTTTTTTAAACTTTTCTCATATATATTAAATGCACTCCTTTCTTCAACTAATAATATTTTATTTTCACATTTTTTTTGAGGTTTTGTTATATACAGTAAATGCCATTTTTAGTTCGTCTAGAAGCAAACAGGATTTATGTGATGAGAATAATATAATAAATATTACTAACAATTTGTATGTTGAGGTGTTTTACACATTTTTTTTTGAGGTTTTGTTATATACAGTAAATGTCATTTTTAGTTCGTCTAGAAGCAAGCAGGTTTATGTGATGTTTAAAAGTTGAGAATAATATAATAAATATTACTTACAATTTGTATGTTGAGGTGTTTTAGAAGTATTTATATTCAAATGAGATAAAATTTAATTATATAGAATATAATATTTTTAGCAGCAATTCATCTTTCTAATTTTTAACTGTAAAGTAAAATGGATTTTGTATTTAATTTACAAAATCTTTTTGTAAAAACATATATCAAAATATCTTTGCACTACATAATCGTCACATCCGCAGTAGCACTTCAGCTAATACCGAGTTCTCTCTTTATCTCCGTATCAGGTGCAATACCCGGCTCCTTATCCGGGCAACTCCCGGCTGCGGAAATTTTTCTCAATCAAAATCAAGTCCTTTTTAAATTATGTTTTTTTCATTCGGTTTCCATAAAACTTTTTCTTTATTTTATCATCTTTAAAAAATATTATTAGCCTAACAAAATATGTGAATTTTCATTTGAGAGTGATTAATTTCTTTTTATTACACTTGTTATTTTATTCATTCATGATCTACGTATTAGTATCAATTTATTCTTAAAATAGTTCCATTTTACTCTTCCAATGAATTGATTAAAAAATATAATATCCTGAAGTCTCTACATAAAAATAGATTAATAATATTTCAGTAAAATCAAATTGAGAATAATAAATAAAACATAAATACTGTTTTTAAATTTCCGTTTTCAGAATACATTTGATTTATACACAGTTTCCTTCAAGTTTTACTAAAAAAACGTTTTTAATGTAAAAAAAGTCACGGTTATGTATGAATTGGAAATGGTTGAAAAAAACTATTCACATTAATGAATCACAACACAAAATGTTTAGAAAATTTACTTTCACTCTTCATATGTGATTTTTTTTAGATGTTGCATATATTTTACTTCAATTACATGTATATCTTTTCAAAATTTTAATATTAACAAAATGATACATTTATCTAGGTAATTTGTGTTTGTATCTTTAGTTAATTTAGTATCATATTTTTAACACAATATGATTAATATAAAAAAACAAATATAATTTTTTTTGTTTTTAATAAATTAACTATAAAATGTCATGATTTAACTATTATAAGTTATAGTTAATAATACTTCTTCATCATTATGTTATCGATATTTGTTTTTATAACTTCAATTAATATTATTTCTTTCCGTTGATCAATATACAAAGATGTGAAAATAGTATTAATGTTTTAATTTATAGTTTTTTTTTTCTTTATAAAAATATAGTTCTTTTTTTCTTTAGTGACTTTTAATCTTGTAATAGGTAAATATTTTTTGAACCCTCACTTTCAAAGAACATTTTATTTTAAAAAAAGAAATTCGTTAATTGTTCCTTATTCATGTGTCTTTTTTGAGCATTTTAGTTTTTTTGTATTGTAGATTTTTTTAGTTCATTGAACTTGTTTTTTTCATTTTTAATGGGAATTATAGTCAAATCTTCTTGAGTTTGTTGGAATTGACAAGTTTATTTTTTTTAATAAGTTGAACTATAAATAATTATGAAAATGATTTTAATTATGGTAAGGATTAAGTAAAAATTTATTTATAAATGATGTTTTTTTATCCTTTAGCAATTAAGTGGATTTAAGTTATTAATAACTGAGTTTAAATTATTAAGTCAATTTTGTGAGGTCATCAACTTATTTATTAATATAGTATTGAAGCCATCTAAAATTTATGATAATGAGAGTAATGTGTTGAAAGCTCATATTAAATAAAAATATGACTAATTCAGTATATGTAAATAGAGGCAAGATAGTTATAACTAAAAGTTTAATCATAATATCATATGATTTTATATATTATTTAAGGTTCAGATCTCTTAGGTATAATTATGACAAACACGATTGACTAAAAAAGTGAGTTTAAGTTTACTGTAACCAGGAGGAGTTGAAACAGGACCTTTGAATGTTGAAGGGAGCCATTTACAACTGCACCAGACAAATAATATTATAATATTATGATTATTATTATTCTTATTATAATTATATTTATGATTATGATTGTTAATATTATTAATAATAATATTCTTATTATTATTATTATTATTCTTATTATTATGATTTTTATTAAAAACGATAATAATAATATTAAGAATAATATAAATAATATCAATAATAATATTGATAAAAATAATATTAATAAGATTCATAATAACAATAATAAATTAATAAAATTTAAAATAGTAATATTATTAATAATATTAATATGGGTAATAAAAATAACATTGATAATAATAATATTAGAATTAAGAATATTAATGTTAACATTAATAATAATATTATTATTAACTATTATAATAATAATAATATCACAAATCCTTTTAATATAACTGAAAATAATATAAAAAAATATTAATAATATTAAAACTATTTTTCATATAAATATAAATAATGTTGATAATAATATAGTAATATTAAAAATATTATTAATGTAAATATAGATAATATGAAGAGAAATATTAATAATATTCCATATATTAAAAAACATATAATAAGGTTAATATAAAGAATAATAATAATAATAATAATAATAATAATAATAATAATAATAATGTTATCAATAACATTAATAATATTTTTTGTATAAATATTAATAATTTTAAAAAATTTAAAATATTAAAAACAAAAATATAATACTAATAATAATAATTATTATAATTTTAATAATATTATAACTAACAATATTAGAAATAATAATAAAAACAATAATATTAGCAATAATATTAATAATAATAATGATAATATTATTAATAATACTAATGATAATAATAATATTAATAATAATAATA
>Ga0099825_1005368_pt1 | contig 16454 bp, 7 predicted proteins | sample SiratroredBW_FD_76838 | JGI IMG/M metagenome (GOLD analysis project Ga0099825, IMG submission 76838) | Root nodule microbial communities of legume samples collected from California, USA - Siratro red BW | ecosystem: Host-associated > Plants > Roots > Nodule | place: USA: California | collected...
TGAGTACCAGACCAAAAAGACCACCTGAGTATTTAAAGGATTATCATTGTAATCTCAATGTTTCCAATACATCTTCTAGAGTTAAATATCCTTTGAATTCTGTTTTGTCTTATGATAAATTATGACCATCTTATAAACCTTTTGTTATGTCTATTTCTTCACATGTTAAGCCAAACACTTATTCTGAAGCTGTGAAATATGACTATTGGAGGAAGGCTATACAGTGTGAGATATCTACTTTGGAGTCAAATCAAACATGGGAGATTGTTGTTCTTCCCAAGAACAAAACTGCCATAGGTTGCAAATGGGTATTCAAAATAAAGTATAACGCTGATGGGACTGTTGAAAGATATAAAGCAAGATTAGTGGCAAAGGGATACACACAAACAGAGGGCATTGACTACCTTGAAACCTTTTCTCCAGTAGCAAAGATATCTACAATAAGGTTGCTTCTTTCTCTAGCCTCTATATATAACTGGGAGTTAAAACAGTTAGACATAAATAATGCCTTCTTACATGGAGAGTTGAAAGAAGATGTATACATGGTTGCTCTTCCTGGATTGACTTCTATTCAACCAGGACAAGTTTGTAAATTAAAAAAGGCTTTATATGGCCTTAAGCAAGTTGGTAGGGAGTGGTTTGCTAAACTGTCATCCTTTTTTATTTCTGTGGGATATACTCAATCTATGAATGATTATTCACTATTTATTAATTCTTCTGAAGGATCTTTTACAGCAGTATTGGTATATGTAGATGATATAATTTTGGTAGGAAATAATAAAGAAGAGATTGATCGAGTCAAAGAAGTTTTGAATAAGACATTCAAGATCAAGGTTCTTGGTGATTTAAGATACTTTCTTGGTTTTGAAGTAGCAAGAAGTAAGAAAGGGATAATGATGAATTAAAGGAAATATACATTGGAATTGTTAACAGATGCAGGTCTTTTAGCGTGCAAACCTGCAGTCACTCCTATGGATAACCTTGTTAAATTGTCTTCCAATGGAAGTGTGCCTTTTAGTGATGTTCATGCCTATAAAAGGTTGATTGGAAGACTTATATATCTCACTAATACCCGACCTGACATCACATTTTCTGTTTAACAACTTTCTCAGTTTCTTGATAAGCCTACAATTGCTCACTATAATGCAGCAATTAGAATTCTAAAATATATTCAAGGAGCTCCAAGTCTTGACTTATTTTTCTCATCCAGCAGTTCTGACCATCTCAAAGCTTTTTGTGATAGTGATTGGGGCACCTGTAGTGATTCAAGACAATCAGTGACTGGTTTTAGTGTGTATCTTGAAAATTCCCTTATATCTTGGAAATCAAAAAAGCAAGGAACAATATCAAAAAGTTCCTGTAAAGCTAAATATAGGGCAATGGCCACTGTTACTTGTGAAATTCAATGACTAATCTATCTTCTTCAAGATTTGAAAGTTCCTTTTGAGCAACCATCTCTCTTATATTGCGACAATGACTCAGCAAGATATATTACAGCAAATCCAATGTTTCATGAGCGCACCAAACATATAGAAATAGATTGTCACATTGTTAGAGAAAATTTGAAAAACGGTCTCATTCATTTTCTTCCCATTTCCACCACAAAGCAACTAGCAGACATTTTATACCAAAGCCTTAGGTCCTCAGTCTTTCAAGAATATTTGTTCCAAGTTGGGTCTCATCAATATTTGCTCCCCAACTTGCGAGGGGGTTTCAGAGGATATGGATAAAAGGCTTCTAGAAGGAAACTAATTATGTGATTTTGTCTTTATGGTAGAATCAAATTATCATCAATTCTGTTTATTTGTTTTTATGACATTATCATATTGTAATAATTTTCTTTTCTTTTCTTTATTTAGCTATACCTAGAATGGGTACAATACTTGTATATATTCAGTTCTCTATTTTTGATGAAATATACAAAAACAGAGAGAATATTTTCATTCTCATATCCTTTGTTAATTTTTGTTCATCTCTTATAATATGATAAAAAAAAGCAAAAACATGCATTTTCCAACACAGTAGAAGAGTTTGTAATAATGGTGGACGTAATGTACTTCTAGCAGCTACTGCAGCAGCAACAGAAAACAAGATTTTTGTCTTGCTCGACATTATCTTCATCGTCACTTGCAGCTAATACCCCCAAACCAGCCATAACAATTGTTGCAAGGGAAAGATCCTCTTCCCTTATAATGTGCAAACACGCCTCACCATATTTCCCATGACTAGCTCTACAACCACATATAGCACATTTCATGAAAGGCAACAATAAACTTCTCCATCTGACTGATAGAGACACGAACATATTTCCTTGAATTTAAGGACAAGGATGCCTCTGACTAAATATAAAAACAAATTTGATTTTTCACCACCTTCTTCCATTCATGATGGTGGTATTTAAACTAATTACAATGTTAGTCATTGCTTTCCACCATGGTGAAAAGGTATTTGCAACATGCAATACCTTAAGTTGCAAAATATACTTCTGAATCATGTTTCTAAACAGAAAAAAGAATTAAAATTAAGAATTGTTCAAGTTGACAAATTAGAACGACTTACACGTCTTGTCTGTTTTTCTTATTTTTTTTTTAGATTTCTTGCTTTTCAATTTACTCAAGTTAGTCCCACCAAAATGAATTTTGGGTTTACGTTCTCCTCTTCCAATTTGTTTCCTTGAACAACATTGGCCTCTCCACTTATGTTAAATGGAGTTCATTAATAAACAATTAAAATAACAATACAAAACAAAGGAAACAAATTACCTATATAGAATGAAAAAAAAAACAAATAATTATTATAAATAAAAACTATAATTTGATAATAAATTATATCAATAACCTTTCATTTAATTTATTGACATGGAGTTTTCCTTTGAGTTTGACTACTATATTGAAATAAGGCTAAATGTCATAAATAAGAGACTTACTTAATATTAAATTACTTAAAAATGAAAAAAAGGTTTAAAATTATTTCATTAGTCATAGACTTTCATGCTTTAACAACCCTTTTATAAACCTAGTTTAATGGCTTGAAATAATTAAAATTTATCAATTTATTGAATTTCAGTTACTCTTTCAAAATTATCTGAATTCTTTATAACTTTTTTCAAATGGTTGCCTATAATAATGATCATTATAGTCAATAAACCAAAAGAACAAAAGTTGAAAAATACTTTAGAGAACAAGGATTTACAAGAACAGTTCAAAGGCATTGGATAGATATTTGTGATCTTCTTATTTCCTAGATAAAAAAAAATATTAGAATATGTTTCAAATTAAGATTAACAAAATTAGTTACTAAATAATATAAACATAAAATAAAGAAAAAGTATGTTACATGAATTCACCTTTTTGTTAACTTAGTTTTAGTTTACTGCTCTTTTTCCTTCTTGTTTATGGAGGTGGTCTGACTTTGTTTCTATATCAAAGTAAAACAAAAAAAGGCATGTAATGTATAATATCTAATTCAATAATAAGTTTAATGTAAAATTATATAATATACCTCAACAACAACTTCTTCTTTTACATCTTGGATGATTTCCAAGCTTGAAACCATGACTTCTAAAAATATTGAGTAAAAGCAAACTTGAAGTTGTTTAAAAATTCAACTTTAATGGCCTCCACTTGCTCTTTTAACTTGTCTTTAGATTTAGATTCGCATAAGTCTGAAGGTACAATCCCTTTTTCATATGTGCGCACATAGCTATGTCTATCTTTTCCAAATACTTGGAAAAATATATCATCTAGAGTTGTGTTTTTATCTGGTTCTTCTGAATGAGAAGCAATTTCATTCTCAAGCTTTGACTGAAAATGAATTAAAATGACAAGAGAATGATTATAAAAATATTATAAAAGAAAACTATTATGAAAATAATAGATAAGGATTTAGATTATCATACAATAATTTCTTTGGTTTTCTCATTCTTAGACTTGTGTGTCATAATGAACATTTTTGCATGAGATGGCTCTCTTCCATCAATATTCTTCATTGCCTATCATGTAAAAGAAGGAAAAAAAGATCAGTTTAAGACAAATAAAACCACTAATACAGTTGGTCTAACTTCTTCATATTGTATCTCACCAAAGGTTTTAGTTCATGTTGTATATACAGTAGAAAATTTTGTTCTACTTATCTTCACTACAAGAAAACAAAGATATAATGTCGGTCAAAAATCAACGTATTCTTCGATATAGCAGACGCTAAAAGGGTGTAAGTTATTCAAAATTAGTGTCGACCATTAAAATGGGCATAAATAGCAACGGTCTAGCCAACGCAAAAAATTCAAACACACTTGCATTGGCCAATTGGACTCTAATTCTAAGACATTAAGTGTTAGCCAGGTCGTCACAAAGGTTGATCCATAAAATGTTTCAGTTTAGCGTTGGTCAGGCTGACGCAGTTTAGCGTTGATCAAATGATGTAATAATTTATATTTTAAATAGTTTTATAAAATTTGGATGTTACATTTTTTTCCCGCGGTAAAGTAGACAATACTTATTTTTGAAAAAATTATTCTAATGACTTTTTTATTGTTGATATATAAGTACGATATAATTTTTTGTGCTACTAATGAACTTACATATCTAGAGTTCTCAAGTTTAATGCAAAATGAGTTCGAGATTAGCGTGATGAGCGAGCTTAAGTTCTTCTTAAGATTGCAAATCAAGCAAGTAGATGGTTTGACTACATACATAGACAAAATATGTCAAAGAGGTGCTAAAGAAGTTCAAGCTAGATGATATCAAAGCGATGAACCCAATATTTGCATTTCCATACTTTGTAGGAAGTTTGATTGTTCTTCTTGTTCACTTGATATACTATAACTATCATTGACTGTTATGCTTTTGTGTCATTTGACTCTTCTTTTATCATACCATCTACATCATTAAACTATAGAAACTCAAACTATTTGTTAGTTTCTACCTTAATATTTGTCTTCTCAACCTCATGACTACTTCTAGACACACATTTTGAAACTCTTGGTTGATATGCCATTTTAACTACATTATAGACAAAATCTTTATAGATGATATATTTTTTAAATTCTAGCTTAAAACAAAAATAGTTTGTATGCGTTCACACCTTTAGGGTATTATAGAACCTTTTCTCTTAGTTTTGCTTGCCTAATATGAGCATAGATAACATAACAAAAACCTCTTAGATTTTCAAAATTTGAGGAATATCCTGACCATATTTCATTAAACGTCTTCATATTTAAAGTATCTAAGGGACATCTATTGTTCACAGTACAAGAAAAATTGTTGTTACCTACAGTAGATAATATAAGAAATACATAGGTAAAACATAGTTAGTCATGGATTACCTATGACCAAAGACGTAGGTAAATCACTCGTATATAATTGTTACCTACAAATTTAAAAATTCATAAATAAATTTATAAGTTGATATTCACAAGTAATTATGTATGGTAGTTATGTGGGCAATTTGCCTACAAATTATTGTACATAATTACCTAAAGAAGGATCTATATGTAATTATTTACAAATTCATCCATAAATAACATTTTGTCCAGTTTTAATAAACATTTTTTTATACAAGACATACATAAAATTATAGACATTCTCATCAAGAATAATAAACTTGAAAAGAATAACTATAATGATAATTTATGAATATAGATAATTTATAATATAATTAGAGTGTCATTAAAGAAAATAATTTAATAAATATATCCACATCTATGTTTCACAATATAAAATAGAGAAACCCAAACATGACATAATCCACATTGCAAAGTGTCTTGACCGAAATCATGACAGGGCGATAAAAAATATATTTTAAAAATATTTGGATAGGGATTGAAGTCGTCATCATAGTTTATTATGAAAAACTATAAAAAAAACCAAAAATAAAATGTCTATGAACCAAATTTAAGATCCAAGAGTTGGTTATGTGTGGGAAGGTATTAGTACCCACACAACGCACGTCCTAAAACGGTATCTTTAATCAAATAAGTAAAAATGAGTGTGGTTTTACAAAATGTTATTTTAAAAAAAATTAGTAATTACAACAACTAAAAAAACAAACAAATATATATTTACAAAAATATGCAAACAAAAATAATAATAATAACAAACAAATAATAAACAAAGAAAAATATTCTTTTTTTATTTTTTGAGCCCGACAATGATTGACTTTGGTACTACGTATTTTTATTCAGGATTGAAAATCAGGATTCACATAGTTCTATTTTAAAAATTGTTTGATAGAATATTTGATATTTTTTATTTTAAAAATTATATATATATATATATATATATATATATTATTTTTAAAAATGTTTTATATTTTTTATTTTTTAAACTTTTATATATTTTTTCAGTTTTTAAAAATTTCTTTGAAATAAAACATTATTTATTAGTTTATTAAAGCAAAATGAAATAATAAAAAAAATGAACTACAGGCAAATAATAAAGTTAGAAAAAAGAAACAATGAGTGGGCTAAAGAACCTAACACACAACTCAAGTTAATTTTTTATACAAAGTGGATCAAGCTCCGCTTCATATTTTTATTGTATTTTTTTTATATTTGGTGAGTCCAAACACTACACCCTTATTTTAATATTATGTGAGCCTAAAAATTGCACCTCCTTTTATTTGTATTAGTTGCACACCTAAAACTCTATTGGGCCAAACTTAAGGTTGTGCACTGTACCTCCCTTTGATTCATGTTGTACCCCGTCAACCTTTTTCACATAAACATAAAAAAAAAATGAGCCAAACCAAGTCCTGTCCCATCCTCATTGCTCATGTCCTTTACCCTAATTAGGTTATACTTGAAAAGAAGAAGGGAGTCAGCAGCACACCGCCACTCCCTGCACCTCTTCCACTCCCCTCACTTTTACCACTAAATCATCACTTCCTCCATTTTCTCCACGTCGTCCCATGCTTTCACCAATTCTCATCTTCTCAGGAAGAACCCTAGCGCCCTTTAGGGTTGAGAACAACGATAGCGGCGTCGTTATAGAGCAACTTGCGTTCAGTGTTGGGGGGATACAGTGGTTGTGATGAGTCACGATGGTGAGACCGTCACGTGGCGTGACCATGGAGTGTGGTGCGGCAACGGTGTGGGAAAAGATTAAAGGGGCTCAAAAGTTTGATTAATGCGCTCATGGCAGTACTTGCCACGTCATGGAAATGGCGACGACACCGTTTAGGCAGTGCTACAATATTCACTAGTGGTAGGGAGGTATTGAGTTTGACTCTGTTTGTTTGGAATTGGCATTTGAGTTTGGCTTCTAATATTGAGTTTTGTTTTGAATGGGAGAAATTTGGCTTCTGATGTTTAGTCCTGACTTTGAATTGAAGAAATTTGGCTCTGGTATTTGGCTAATTTCAAGTTTCCTAAATTTTGGTTTTGATTTTAGACTTGTTTGGGTTTGGCTAGTATAATTCTTTTGGTTTGGGAATTCCTAATCTGTTTAGGGTTCTTGTTGACTGCTCTGAATTCACTAATATTTAGGATTTTGGAAATTTGTTGTTTAGGGATGTTTTGGGATGACTGAGATGGAGATTGTGACAGGAGCATCAACCTCTTGGTTTGGTTGGGATTAAAGGTGGATAAGTGCTCAGTTGTTCTATTTAAATATTTGTTGTTATCTGTGGTTTTGAGTTCTGATGTTTTTGTGTATGGAAACAAGCTCAACATGCATTATTAAGGGATGATACTTATTTCTTCATTCAACCATAAATTCCCATTGGTGCAACTCGATTTGCAATTTGGAAGTTGAATTTCACCCTTTACTTGGCCAAGAATCATCATTTGGGGTGTCTAATAATGCTCTTGCATATCTTTCCTATTTTTGTTTGGGTTTCTAATGAGTGACTATTTGAAAGGATATGATTTTCTAATATTGGGTATTTTTCTGGCATTGCTGAGAGAATGGCTGGGGAATTGTGCTTCTGGCAGCAAGTCTAAGTATCGTGTAGAACACTTTTCACAATGCACTTTTATTTATTTAAAATATAAAAATAGTAACATTTGATATCATCACATATCAAACAGAACATAGCAACCCTACAGATAAAATTACAAAGCCAACATGAGTACAAAACAGAGTAGAATTTACAAACCAGATTCTAGAAAAACCATAAAATACATACCGGTTGAAGATGTTTTTTTTTTTATTTTGCTTTTCTACAAAATTGAAAAATTTGACCGTAATCTTTGAATTTTCGAAAACTTTGATTCTTCCTGCTATGCTTGTAAAGACTCGGTGTAAAAAAAAAAACTGTGTAATGATTTTTATTCTCTATTTATCTGAAAAACCTCTTTTTCCCCTTGCATGAATATCTCTCCTTTTTATAAAAATTTTTAACTTTTCACACCATCACCTCTAGTTAATGTCACCTTAACTGATACATTAATCAATATTATTTGCATAAATAATCACCAATTATTAGAAAAGGTTACAAAACTGAATTCTTTAAAAGGCATACACTCACCCATTCAAATTTCCTACTTTTCTTATTTTTTATTAATTTTTGTACACCAAAACTAGGTACTTGGAAAGACAGCCTGAAAAATAAAAAGTCCAAAAATAAAAATAAATATAAATATAAATATAAATAAGCAAATAAGCATAACAACTCCTATTAATGAAACATAAAAATTGGAGGAGAAAGTGCAGAGACATAGGCTGCTGCACACACTAATCAACAATTAATTAGGGGAAATGCAAAATAGCAATTTCATTTTTCCTTTCTAACACACCCCCAATAGATTAAACTTCACCAAACTACGAGTATTTTTTTTTATTTTTCATCACATTAGATTACAACTCTTTCTTTATTTTTTTTCTAAATGAACCCCTGTTCAATTGGACTCCAATTAGATCAAATTATTTTTCTGACTGAACCCCTAAGGGATTGGACTTCATTTAACCTTTTTTTTTATTTTTTTATTTCTTTTTCTGCTATTTATTTCCAAAATAGACCCAAAATTTTCTTTTTTTTCTTTTGTTTTCATTTTCCTTTTATTTTTTTATTTTTTCATTTATAAAAATAATTTTATTTAACCGGATGAAACTAGGTGTTGACACAAAGTTTAGTATTATTCTCCAAATTAAGAAGGTAAGGTGAGTTGAAATTATCTAAATTTTCACAAAACTAACACGAACATAATTAAACAATAAACCAACTAGTTTAACTATTCTCGTAGATTGTAAGCATACGTCTCTTATGTATTTCAAGACTTAGATTTAGTCAACACAAGAAAAATATAAAATATTAACAAAAAATTATCGACAAAATTTTATCGTTGGTAAAATGTCAATACCGACAAAAATTTTTACTATTAATTTATTGACCGATTAAATTTGTTAGTAATTACCTATAAATTTATCAATGCAAAAATTTACTGTCAAATTATCTATCGATAAATTAACTGCCAATTTACCGTTAGATTTAATTCGTCGGTAAATTATCCATCAATTTACTAACAGATTTATTCCCTTAACAATCTTAACAAATTAATAATAATAATAATAATAATAATAATAATAATAATAATAATAATAATAATGTAAACAAAATAACAATAAAAATAATATTCATAATAATAATAATTAATAATAATAATATTTGTAATAATATTTATAATAATAATAATAATAATAATAATAATAATATTTATAATAATTATAATAAAAATAATTTTAAGAATACTATTATTTTCAAAATCCGAAGTTCTTCCAAAATTTTTCTAAAATCTGATGTATTGTCATTGGATTTATTGTCATTAAAGTGATGGAAATGTCGAGACATCTTAAATTTTGTGAAGAAATACTTTAAAAGTAAGACAAACTAGTCTAGCACACTAGGGGTCTCCCGAGAAAGTGAGGTGCATCACTGGGACAACTTAAATACCAAGACTATGCCAGAGTCTGAGCCAATGCACTTTTCCAGTCGTTCTTATAATAAGTCACAAACAAAGGCGACTCAGTGAAATTAAAACTAGTCGGATTTGATCAATGAAAGAAATAAAATGAAAGTAGGAAAATTTAAACAAAAGCTTTGTGAAATGTAAATCTAGATGAGTCCTAAGGTGAAGTTCTTTGGCACTAAGGACCTTAGACATACTTCACCATCTAAACGTTGAACTATTCCACTAATGATAACGAGTTTTGCAATGACAACTCAAATAGAATACAATGAAAATTTGCTAAAAATTATAATTCCTAAACTATGCGCTCCACATATTTGTGATTTTGCCTCATTAGTGTATCACTCCCTTTTTGGTGTACTTGCTCAATGAAACTTTTCAGCAACATGACCACATCTCCCATTGTGATTCATCCTCCAATATTGTTTGGAAATTCAGTCCTTGATGTGTTAGTTCCAACTCAACTCAAGTGCTTCATCAAGATACTAGTTCACCATGAGGTCAAAAATATAAAGCAATAAAGGCCAATTTGAATAGTACAACTCAAGAGAATTTTTAATGACAAACTCAAAGGAATGTAATTAAAAGTGACAAGCAAGAAAATTAAGGCTTAAAAACGGAAGTGCAACACTCAAAGATTATCTACGAATGGCTCTAGAGTAGATGAAAAACAGAAAATAAAACTAGATTTTCACTTCTCTGGCAGTAGCAGGTGCGGTATCTATGATATTCCGTATGGTTCTCCTACTCTCATGAAATTTTTACCACAAATTCACAACACAATAAGAAATGTCCAAACCAAATTTCAGGTAAAACAGAGCACTGCATAGTTCTAGGTAAATCCAAAACAGAGAGCGGTTTTAGGTCCAGTGCAACAGTACTTATCCCATGCATTAGGTGTCTGGCAGTGCTGAGTCAAAAATTTATTGTGTCCAAACCACACCGAATTAAATCACCAAATTTTAACATCATACTCCTAACATCTTAAGCTATGTTCATGCAAAAATTTAGGTCCAAATGGTCACGAAATTGCTCCCAGTAAATCAAACACAGGCGTTTTTCTACACTGTCATCAGTCTTTGACCAGTAATGAGCATTCGGCTTTTACAATTTATAATTTTTTTTATAGATTGAATTAGAATACACCTTTTTCACAGTATGTTTAAAACATTTCAAGGTAGTCTTCACACAAATTTTCATGCACAAGTACGGAGTATTCCGTTCCCAGTAAATTTCTCAAGTTTCAGTAACCTTCATCAAACAACCGCAGATCTGAAAAATGAAACCTATAGAATCCAAAGGATTTTGAACAAACCTCAAGACATGTGGAATTATAAAAGACTCTAAGAAAATCACTAAAGATCTAATAGTGAATTAAAGAACTCAAGAATGAAAAGAAAAATGCAACCAAAGCACGACACCTTTCATCAAACACCTTATGTTCAATATTTCTTTCATACACAATTTCACGAACACTCAGTCTATACATTTCAACCTAAGGAGTTTATGATATTGTTGATATACACATGACTTTGACATATACTTTGGATCTTTAAAAATGAAAGCTAAGACACAAATCATCAATTTCAACCAATTAAACTCAACAAAAACTCAAGCAAAACAAAAGATAGCTTGTGGCACACACAAGAACACCTAAACAAAGTATTTTTGCAAGGTTCAAGGAGATTGATGTATTTTGAACCGTTTAAACTCAAAGAAACTGCTTTCAATCGGTACAAACTATCAAGACATGCAAGGAACAATGAAGAACAACATAGTACAACTGAAATAAAGTGGAAAAAGATCAAGAACTTATCTCTTGTAGACCTATGCTCTTGATACCAAATGATGAAAATGCTCCTAGGTGCTTGAAGCTTCTTGCGCAAGCTACAGTTGATTTGGTGTAGGAAGAGGCTTTTGCACCTTTCAAACCAAAGAATGAACTCATCAATGGAGGCAAAAGCAATGGAGAATGGAAGAAGAACAGTGGTGGCGGAAGTGTATGGAGGAAGCTACGGTGGAGCTTCTTGATATGGTGAACTAGGTGAAGAAAGCCTTGAAGGAGTTTAGGTAAACCTTCAAGAGAGAGTTTCTAGCTTCTTGAAAAAGAAACTCAATAGAAAACTTGATCAATATGCAGAAAATTCAACAGTTTTTCATTAAGGTAAATCAAGTTTTCAATACATAAAGTCTAGACACCTATTTATAGAGTTTAAGTAGTTTTTCATGCAAGCTACCCATGGGTAGCGTGTAGAACAAGCTAAGGAGAAACCCTAGCTTGCATCACACGCTAGGGTTAGGATAATCTAACGTGTAGAGCAAGCTTCTCGCAAACCCTAGCGTCTCACTCTCATCCAATGAGAAGGTGCCACTTGTCATCACTAGAGTAGGCACTCCAAACCCTAACCTAGGTGCCTTTCTAACCCTAAGGCACCTAGGGTTTATTTTTACAAAGGAGAAATGTGTTTTACAATATTTTTACAAAGGAAAATCTTCCACAATATTTTTACAGTTGTCCACCAAAGCTTAAAATTGTCAGGATTTTGATGATTGTTGGTGCCTCTGACTCCTCCTGAGCTTCAATGTATTTGATCATAGATCTAATGATTGGGCCTTGCCTGGGCCTTCGTCCATCATCTATGAAACCTTTATGCTAGGTTAATTGGTTAAGAAGTCCTAACCAATTTTTGGTGCTTTGTTTGAATATAATCTAAAACCATGTTCCATTTTAAGTCTTTTCACCGCCTTACTAGTTTTATTCTCCATTGGACGTTTACAATTTTGAAATTTTCAAATGTTTTCTCTTTAGTCTTCTAATGGTTAACCCGTAGCTTCTTTGAATAGTCATCATTAAGTAGCTTACTCTAAAGTATTAGGAAGTAATCTAAGTCTCTAGAGATTAGCATGAACATAATATATAATATATAGTCAATTCATTCTTTATTTGCAATGTTGAATTTGACTTTACAAGCTTTGTTTATTTAAAAAATTTCAATTTATGAATTTTGTGTTATAAACAAGCCTTGCTTTTACACCTGAACCAAGTCATTCTTGCTTATATGACCTAATATTTTGCGTCGTAAGTGTGTTTTGGATAAAATAGTTTATCCACCAGACATTCAACAATTACAACACTTTCTAAGACATACAAACCATATTTTCTTACACCTTTTATCATAACCATGGGTTCCCTTTGATATCTTCATTTTTTACCTTTAAATACATACGCCTTCTTATCAAGCTCAATAAGTTTTTATTCAAGTTTGATAAACTTGACATAGTAATATGAAATAAACATCCAGAGTCTATTATCCACTCAATATATCATTGATACTAATAGACACTATAAAAACCTCTAATGACTTTTAATCATCTTCTACCGAAGCTACATCACAGGCTTAGAGAGTATTAGGAAATAACCTCCTCATGTGATCTTTCTTCTTACAATGAACATTTAATATTTGAAAAATTGCCTCCACCATTCGTACAACTATACTTAGACATTTTCCTATTCTAACTCTCATTCTGGTATGTTCTACCTTTTGTTACCATTTCATCTTTACTTACATATGACTTCACCTTAAACTTGTTATTTAATACTTTCAAACTTATAGCAGCCTAAACTTATTAAACAGAGATAATCTCTCTTTTATACAATTAAATTTCTTTAAAATGTTCATACATCTTATTTAAGAATACATTGGTATGAGTATGATTATTGTTCGAACACAACCCAATATTGATGATAAATATCCAATTTAGCCAAACATGAGTATGAACATGAGCATGAATAATACCCATATTTTAAAATTAGGTATGAGAAAATAGATAATTATATACATATTTGTCACGTTTCTATATATATTCCAATTTTAATTACTAAATTATCCTTAAACTAATTTAGTATTTCGTTTTGAAATTTATACAATCATAATTTTTTCATATTATTTAATATTGAAAAGAAGAAAATGTATGTCTTTTGGTATTGAATTGAATTGTTGACGCAATCAACATCTTAATTTTATCGTAGAACTACTTGGAATATAAATTTCATATATTTAATATATATCAAATTTAGTATGTATGGATTCATGCATTAGAACCATTAATTCATCAATCTACTACCTTAATTGATGATAGGTTGATTTTGATAACATGGATAACATTTACGGATAATAGACCAGGATTTTTAAATTTACGAGAGGAAAATAAGTGGAGCCATTAATTATGACAATAACCAAGGAACACTTAATACGCATAATATGTAAGTAACTAAAAGGACATTTTTCATACAGAATACTTAGTAAATAGCAGCCAAATTGAATTTTTTATTTTTTATTTTTTTTGTTGAAGTCGATAGGAAAAGGCAAGACTTTCTGGTAGAAGAGGAAGCAAAGTTGCTAGTAATTTAGGATACGAAAGTGCTTAAAACAATTGATGTTTATTTGATAGTTCCTAATATACCATGTCTCATCAAGCAACTAGCTGAAGAGCATGAATCTCTCATTCATGGAAAAGGATTCTGCTGGAGGTTTAAAGCTTTTTATCAATTTTTCCACAAATATAGTGCCTTTGTATAACCCAATTTTCGAAAACTGATATTTCAAAAACTAACTCTCCTAAAAGACCACTCACCTCATTTATCCAAATAGCATAGAATGAAAGCAATGGAAATATCATAATATCATGCAACTAGCCAAATTATTAATATAGAAACTTTTTTAAGTTTTCTTACATTAAGGTCAAGATTTTGTGTAAGACAAATAGGTGCAAGAATAAAAGAGTTGTCAATTAATATATGATAAGGAAAGCTACGAGTTCTTTTTAGTTAGAAGGAGTAACTAACTAAGAACAGAAATAAAATACATAGTCATAGATAAAGTCTAATTTTGAACTAAAGGACGTGCACAAAGAAAGCTATAGTATTATCAATATAAAACCCTACCTATATAATATATTATATTAGACCTACATTTGCACCAGAAAAAAAAAAGAAAAATCTGTTATAACAGTGAGAAACCACATATATAGTAATTACATCACCACCAATCCTTATCAGCCTAAAAATATAAACAACTTAAATATAGCAAACGTGCTTTTCAAACCTTTCTCCAAATAGTTAGGAAGACAGAGGTTCACGTTTAACCGTGTACCAAAACTGGCTTTTCCACACAAATCCAAAGCATCAATTCCACACGCAAGACACATATATAAACTCCCTCAACCCTGCAGTTTTCTTCAAGCTTGGTTTTGACACAAAAGGCATAAAATACAAGAAAAAAGAAAAAAAAAAAAAAAGTAAAATCAAACCTATCAGAAGAGAAGAAGCTTAAAGAAGGCTCCAAAAATGAGTTTCAAAAGCTCTTCTCTTCTCTGCATGGCACTATTGCTTGCATTCTCTTCTGCAATTCACGGCTTTGACATCACGAAAATGCTAGAAGAATATCCAGAGCTGTCCTCATTCAACAAGCACATCACAGAAGCCAAGCTTGCAGACCAAATAAACAGCCGCAACACCATCACTGTCCTCGCCGTTGACAACGACGGCATCTCTTCCATCGCCGGAAAGTCCCCAGAAGTCATCAAGGCCATCATCAGCACCCACATCGTCCTTGACTACTACGATGAGAAGAAGCTCGTGGAAGCTCAAGCTGCAAGCCCACAACTCACCACCCTCTACCAGTCTTCAGGTAATAACGATTATTAATTAAGTATAAAAAATATCATATTTGTCATATAACAATTAATTGAGAAATTTGATTGTTTATATATAGACATCTGCTAAAAAATAATTATGATTATAAACAAATGTTTATAATAGGAAATTATTGTTATAATTTTGTACAATAAAATTATTATAATTCTACACCATTCTACATGGTAGATTGTATATGCGATAAGTTTGTATCATTCACATAGTCAATAAACTATTTCCTATTATCAGGTCTCGCCGTCAAGGAGCAAGGCTTCATCAAGGTTTCTCTCATCGACGAGGGCGAAATCGCCTTCAGCGCCGTCGGCTCCTCCGACTACTCCGACCTGGTTAGAACCGTCACCACCCAGCCCTACAACATCTCCATTCTCAAGGTCACCAAGCCCATCATACCCGTAGGTCTTGAGTCTCAAACCCCAACTGCACAATCGCCACAACAGGCTAAAGCTTCTCCACCCACACCAAGTGCCAAAGCACCTGCTTCCACAAAGACTGCCAAGGCACCAGCTCCTTCGGATACCGCAGCTGCATCTCCACCTAGTGAGGGCATTGCCGAGTCTCCCTTGGACAGTGCTAGTGCCCCAACAACCGCCGCTGAAGGTCCCGCGGCTGATGTTGACAGCAGCGCTTCAAGCATTAAGATGGGTTTGGTAGCAGTGATGGCCTTCGCTTCCCTCTTCATCGCTTTGTAAACCGCTTCATGAAATATATATACACTCATATATATATATATATATATATATATATATATATATATATATATTTACATATTTTAGTACACTTTGTATTGTATTATACCTAGAAGAGGGGGAAGAGAATGATGAGGGGCTTCAAGAA
>Ga0099825_1005369_pt1 | contig 16450 bp, 14 predicted proteins | sample SiratroredBW_FD_76838 | JGI IMG/M metagenome (GOLD analysis project Ga0099825, IMG submission 76838) | Root nodule microbial communities of legume samples collected from California, USA - Siratro red BW | ecosystem: Host-associated > Plants > Roots > Nodule | place: USA: California | collected...
AAACAAAAAACAAAACATAAAATAAAAAAAAAAAACACAAAAAACAAAAAATAAAACCTTCTACAAAACAAAAAAAAAAAAAAACAGAAAAATTCAACAAAAACATTTTTACTTTTGAAAATATAAAAAAACTAAAATAAAATAAGACATCACATGCAATTCACTTATCAAAAAACAAAAATTGAAACAAACAACCATTTTTCAATAGTGTCATCCGTCCCTTTCTCTCTTCTCCTCAACAACCAAACAGAAATATTTGCCACTGCGAAGCTCTAATAATAATAATTACGATGATGGTAAACAGCATATGCTCTTATCACAGATCAAATAACCCGTAAATCAAGAACAATTTCTGATTAGGTGATTCATATGAAACTTCCTAATGCGTAGATTTAAACTAATAACGATAATAATCGAGATCTAAGTGGACTAAATTGAAAACGAAAGCGATTTTAAGAGGGGGGAAAAATTAGAATCTGTGTAATTTCCTAATTAGCGACCGATCTATGAAACCCGCAATCGGCAAAATGAAATTAAACAGAGAAAGTATGAGAGAGCAAACCATCGCCGTCCTTGTCGAACAAGCTAAAGGCCTCCTTAAACTCGGAGATCTGTTCGTCGGTGAGTTGATCGGCCATTGATTTGTTCTGGGTGAGTAAAGTCGCCCTTTCTTTTCTTCTTTCGTTCGGATATGAAGAGAGAGAGAGAAAGAGAGCGCGTTGGAATGCGGATGGTTACAAAGAAGTGTGGTTGGCGTTGTTTATATAGGAAGGATCTTCGGTGGCATCATTCAATCAATGTTTATCGCAGCTACGTAATGCAACGCATCGCAACGCGGTATCCACACGCCTTTACCGTTTTTTACTTTTCCTTTTGCGTTTCTGTTTTCGCAATTTCCATTTTTTTTTTCTTTTTAAATTATATGGCAAAAAATTCTTTTACAACTCATTTAATAATTAGTACTATATATTATTACCTTAATTAAAAACGTAGAAAAAACATAATTAATATACTAATATATTGATTATTAAGTGGTTAATTTTTATTAGTAGATTTTAGAATATCACTTTTATGTAATCCTTACTCTCTTTCTCTTTAATACTATAATTTATTCATTTTTTTTCTTTTCTTGGGTTCTTCCTTTAATTAATTGTTAAATCAATAATTTCATCTTTGTATTATATTTATTTTTATATTAAATTTATTAAATTGATATTTATTTATATGCGTAAAATATTATGTCATCGTTAACTCTTTTTATATATTTTGAATTTCTCATTTATACGCACAGTATTTTTTTATTTTATTTTAATATAATGTATGAATGTACATCAATCAATTTAATATATGTTTGTCATATAAATTAAACTGAAAATATGTTTAATATTTAAAGACAAAATTTATTTTTAATTTAATATTTTAGAATTTAGAAACTAACTAATAATTAAACATATAAATTTATCTCTATATTATATTCGAGAACTTTTAATTTGGTCTTTTTATAAAAACTTTATTAAAGTTTAATTGGTAAATTGTAAAATCTATTACTTACTAAGACAATTCCTATGAAATGGTTTTGATGTTAACATATTTAAGTTTTTGGACAACTAATATTTTGCAAATGAGAAACGATTCTGTATTATAAACTCGTAAAATATCACAATTCCATAAATTTCCACATGCATAATTAACTTGTTTATCCAATCATTAAATACGCGTTAATCAAGAATTAAAATTTAAAACTAAGTTTAAATGTAGGAAATAACTTGAAATTTCGAATTACTTTAAAAGGTATTTAAAAGTAAAGTTTAATACGAAAGTAAAATAACATATAATCTTAAAATAACAAAAGTGAACATATTATTTCTAAAAATATGTATAATTAGAAGATGATTGTGGTTGTTATGATTTTTCTTTTCCTAGTCTTTTTATTATTGTTGAGACTTTTTGTTGATGTTGCTTAGGTGTTCCTGCTGGTGTGGGATTTGTGGATGCTGGACTTGAAGAGTGCCTCAAACCTCATTTTTGAAGACGTGTTGATGATGAGGTTTTTGAAGATGTATTGATGATGAAGATTGAAAATGAAAATGTTGATGATGTTTTAAAAAATCTAGCTTTCACTGTATGTTATGACTCCTTTGCACTAGATATTCATAAGGTTATTAACAACTAACATTCCCATTAAAGTTAGTTAAAATAAAAATCAGTTTGGGAAAGAGAAAATAATATTTTAAAAGGTTTTATGGGCTTGTTAATTGATTATATTTTTTAAAAATCGATTAAGATAGTCTTGATAAGGTTTAAAATAGAAATAAGTGATTCCTTTTTAGTCTATTAAAACAAAGAATTGAAAACCATTATCTCAATATTATAATCAATTAACGTCTTTTATAATTAATTAAATATTTTTTATGCCTTTATTACAAAGCATAAATAATCTATTAACATGTGTCAAAATCGATTAAAAAATAAAACTTTGTAACTATTTTTCTAAATTCAACTAAGAATAATCAATTAATACCTTGAATTAAATCTCAAACATCCATTTTTAATTATTATTTTTTAAACTCTATAAATAGAGTATTTGACTAAGTGTTTATCAATTATATACACGATCAAAAACCAATTAGAATCAAGATTTTTTAACCAATTTTCATTATCTTATGTGTGCTAACAGGATTTGAAAGATAAGGTTGTGTTGTGTTGAGACTTAAACCTTGTTGATTGTTTCTGTCGTGACATGTTTGGTGAATTTTTTCTTTTTTTTTTGTTTGCTGGTGTATGTTAATGCATATCCTTTTGATTGTCATATGAGTTTATTAACATTACAAGAAATTGATTAGTTTCTTACTGATATTTACTTACGGAAGGATTTAGATTCGTAGATAAATCATAATTTACATACAAATATTGCATATGGATTGATATTTGTACATAAATTTGTGATACGTATTGATTTTTTCTGTAAGTAACTTTAAATGAATTGATACATTGGGCCAAGAAAAATTTCAAACAAAATAATTTGTATGTAATGTTAATTCTATCCATATGTAAATAAATGCATTCCTTACACACGGATTAAAATAAAATAATTATTGAATAATAAAAGAATTATTTCTTACTTGGTCTACTTCTCCCTCACTACACCCCACCATCGCTATCACCACCACTGTTGTCGTTACTGCACCATCGTTGATGCAAAAGAAGAAGAAGAAAAGGAGAATCTTGTAGTTGGAAGAAGATGAAGAAGAGAAAAAGAAAAATATCATTTTGGAAAGATCTTTTCATAACACATTTCATGTATTTTAGAAAGCTTGTTTGGGAAAACTCATTCCTAAAAATGCATTTCATAAGGTACTATATACGTTCTCGAGAGTTTGTTCCAAAAATCCTGTTTTGGAAAACTTCTTCTGGAATGTATTTCATGTGTTTGATAATTTTTTTCCAAAAAATTTATCTTACTCCTCAAAACATGTTTTGGAATTATTTCATGAATTTTATAAATTGTGTTATGGAAAAATTTCTAGAACAAGTAATCCATAAGTCATTTTATTAAGGGTAAAATAGTCATTTTCAAAAATTATGGCATATAGGTTCAAGAAATGGGGGCATGCAGGAAATAATGGACAAATTAGAAAATGGAAAAGGCGTTAATGATTTTTTTGAATTTGCAAAACATTCTCAAGCCCAAACCTTGAATTTATAAGCACCATATAAACCCTAATGTGATAGTAGTCATTGTTAAGCCAAAATGTTCTCCTTTCTCATTATCACTATAACCCATTTCAATCTTAGTTTCACAAACCAATCCAATCTTAGTTGCCTTCACTTCAATGCTTGTGCATGCCCTAAACAAAAATTGTAGTGTTCGCTAAGCATTGAACCACGATGAGAAAGCCAGTTGAAACAAGATAAGGTGAAGCTCGGTCGAGGACCTCACAACTTCATTGATGTGAAAGCTCATTTGAGGGTATAGGTTGTTGTCTATGTAGAGGTACATGATTTTTAGTATCTCTGTACATGGGTAATTTTTGTTTGTAATATACAATTTTTATAAGCGATTGCATTTGTGATGAAGAACAATATATTTATGTCTACTGGTGTTTTGTTTGTTTTGTATTCAAATTTGTAGGGTGATAAGGGATTTAAGTCTTTTCTCAACTCATCTAATGATAACATTTATTTTCATCATATTTTAAACCTAATTTTTTACCACGAAATTAACTTTTTCTAAACTTGAACCCTACTTAATTCCTGATTTTACTAGATTTTTGTTAATAATTAATTACTTGTGTTTGAGAATGGTAAGTTGCACGAATTTTTCTTATTTTGTTGAAAAAGTGAATAGAAAGCACTGAATTTAGAGAAAAAGATTGAAGCCTGTGAAGAATGATACATTATGACAAAGGAGAAAAGAGTTTGGACGACAACTTTAGGATTATTGGTGTAATCATCTTCTTCTTTCACTGTTTATATTGTATGTTTAGGGTTCTCATGTCTATGAGGAACTAAACTCATTGTTGTTGGGTTAGATGTAACCTAGCAAACTCTCATGTAATCAATATTTTATATATATATATATATATATATATATATATATATATATATATATATATATATATATATATATATGTGTGTGTGTGTGTGTGTGTTCCTCTCAATGTTAATATTTTAATTTTGTGCTTAATGCCTGTTGTGTTTATTCATGACAAGACACTTTGATTCTAAGGTATTCAAAAATATAATTGGTAATCATGATTTGAATTGATATACCTAATGAAAGCTTGCATTTAGGAATAGAGCATAATGTATTTATTATCTTAAACCCTTGTGGCGATTGCAAGTTTATTTATACAATTGATCAATGAATTGATTGTTAATAGATAAGTTTAGGCTCATTCACCTAAGAAATTAGGGTTTAGATGTTATTGTGGGTTAACATTGGCATTAGTTAAGAAAAAAAAGTTATTATTTTTAAGCATGAGAATGAGGTATGGTGAAGTCTAACCCTAGCAATATTCATCATCGATCCTTACTCTTATTCTACTATTTGGATTTGACATAAAATTATAAAAATATTTTGTTTATTTTGTTTAATTTATTTTCTCCCACAAACCACTCAAAATATAGAATATTCTTTAGTCTAATTTTATTATAATTGTGGATATTGTTATGTATTGCATAAGTCTAGGAGAGGACAATATATTTATTACTTACTACATGAGTGACTGGTGCACTTACTATTGAACGCACAAACTATTAACAAGTTTTTGACGTCGTTGTTAGGGACTTGTGTTCCAATACATAGGATTTTATAATTTTGTTACACCCAATTTTACTTTTATTTTTATTTTTAGGGGTGGTGATACTTTGACACCACTATTCATTTTTCACATCATTTAACACCAATATATATTATTATTTTATTAACTAGAAACAATGTTAAATAGGAGTATAAAGTGAATAGTGGTGTCAAACTAGCATTTTCCTATTTTTAGTGTTCTTAGAATTTTAAATTTCTTATTTTCTTAATTTTTTAATTTTTTCTTAGACTCATTTTCTTTAATTTCATACTTTTATTTCGTATATATTTTTTTAATTTTTAATTTTTAGTTTTGTATTAGATTTATTTGAACTAACTTGTTCTTCTAGTCTTTTATGTTTCTTTAATCTTCTACTACTCCTAAAGTTACTTAGAATATCAAATTGCCTATTGAAAAGAGATGGCTAAAGAGAACCAAAATCACAAGAAAACCATAGAGGATTCAATCATGTAACGAGTCCTAAAGACTTTTCTAACATTGTGAGGCCCACTATGAATAAGAAAATTGTTGAAATAAAGCCTACTCTCTTAAATTCAGTTCTCAATAGTTTGCTGGCATGGATCATGAGGACTCATACTCTCGTTTATACATATGTTATGAGTGGTATGGTACAGTTAGTATGACAGCGACTGACAAGGAGGCCCTGTTATTAACATTGTTTCCATTCTCTCTAACTAGAAAGGCTAAGGCTTGACTCCAATTACAACCTAACCAAAGTTTAACTAGTTGGAAGGGTGTGGAGACTCGATTTTTATCTTTCTCCATATAAAAATACTGAGGCGAAGACAGTCATAGCCACTTTCGTGCAAAGGTGTGATGAACCCTTGTGTGAAGCTTGGGAGAGATATAAAGTTTTGTTGTGCAAGTGCCCTAATCATGGGTTTGAAGAAGAGATACAGGTTCAGATTTTCTATAATGGTCTCCAACCGTAGACTAAGATGATTTTACATACCTCTGTTTTGGTGGTTTTGTATTGTTGAAAACTATAAAGGAGGCTATTACAATTATTGAATCCATGGCTTCCTCTGATATGAGAGGCCAACATGGGTGGACATCAACTTAGAAAAAACGAGTATTAGAGTTACATTCTCAAGATACCCTTTTAGCCTAGCATAAACTTTTATCCTAGTAGATAGAGGTTTTGAATCAACAGATGGCTAAACTCCCGTAGTAGTTACACACCATGTAAGCTGCATCAGTTCCTACTCAACTAGTGCTTATATGTGATTTTTTTGGAGGTAATCATTCTAACGATTATTGCAAAATGCCTATTGATTCTCAATGTATATTACATAAATTAGGATTAGAGCAGTCTAGCTAGGATTTCAATTGGGCTCTTGTAAGTCTAAAATGAAACCCTAGAACATCTCCCATCTAGAAGCGGAACATGCTTTCCTCATTTTGAGCACTTGCTCTGATGTGAAAACATAAGTGGACAAGTGTCGCTTTCGAGTCTTTATGCAACATTTTTAGGAGTACATGGTATAATTCAAATTTGAATTCACCCTCTTTTTTCTTTTCCTTGTACCTCCACTTAACCTACAAAACAAGAGTCCGTAAAAGTCACTTGAGGAAGATTAATGGAACGCTACATAAGTTTGCACTCAACTTATTCTTGAGTCTCTCTAAGTTAGTCTTCACTAAATCCGACCAAGCCTAGTCTTCTTCCAAGAGTTAGCCTAACCTTTCTTAGAAATCATTCCCTCTCCACTTACAAAGCTTCTACAACATCCTTAGCTTCTTCCATCACTTAAATGAGCTTCATCAACAAGGAGTCCATTAACATTGTACAAACCAAATGAGTTTTCTTATTAAATCTCTTGCTTCTACCAATGTTTCTTAAATATCTAATCATTACTTTTATTTTGTAATTATTTAGCAACCAAAACCTAATCTAGTGATTATTTGTGTTGCCACCATTTTATTTGATAGCTAAAAAATGGTCTTTTAAGTAACTTTTTTCTTGTATTGTCAGTCTTGTATGGTTTACATCATCATTTATTTCAAGAGTGCTTCCAAGATTTATCCAAGATTCACTCTTTCATCAATTCCTTTCCAAGATGTCAGGTTTTCAATAGTGTCTTAAAACCCAAACCGATAACCAAGTAATTTTGTTGTTCCATATTCACAACCCTTCTCTTTGTTAATATATTCTATAATGATTATTCATAAAGACTCAATGATTATCATTTATATCATGTTACTCGATGAAATAAAGTCATTAAATACATTAAGGGTGAGGAACTGTCCAAGTACCTCGAATGATGTTAAGTTAAACGATATCTGAGTAATTTAGATGTACACAACCAAAATCAATTGATAACTATAGTTGCAAATAATTACACAATAACAAACAACTGTAAACTCCTTTGTTGGTCTCTCTTTCTAATGTTGTTTCTAGTCTTAAAGTTTGCTTCTTTCAAGTTTATGAAAATGTGGCTTAAGCATCCTAATAGCTTAGAGGTTATTAGAAGTTCCTTGGAATGATCCTTTGAGCGGTTGTCCCATGTTGATTTTGCAAAAGAAGTTGCAGCAACTGAAACAGGTTCTTAAAGGATGGAATATTTCTATTTCTGGAAATATTCATCAAGTGGTTGCTGGCAAACAACAGGCCCTTTCCTCATTCAACAAGCTTTGGATGAAGCTCTTCCTGATGAGATTGATGCTCTTATGGCTAAAGAAAAGCAAGCTAAAGATGATCTTGAGCAAGCTCTTGACTACCAACATGGTTTTTGGAAAAGAAAAGGCTCGGATGATGTGGTTTAATGATGGGTGTTCTTACCTGACTTGAGTATGAGTCGTCTCCATAGTAGATGTCGGTCTCCTCTTTTCCTTCAGTGGTTGAACCGAGAAGGGGCCTACTTGCAGAAGACTCTCCGACGCTCAAGTCAATAAGAGTATAAGAGGTGTATATGAAGAAATAGAGTAGTAGAGTAAGGATGGGAGAGAGATATCACTTTTTGTTGACCTAAATCATATTTATAGGGCCTTGGCATTAAAGACCGTGTATTTCCTTAATAATGATATGATATTTTGTCATAATGATATTGAGGTATCTAGGATCACGAATTACTATATTCTAGCTGATCATAATCAACCAGGATCAATTAGGATAAATGTTGTTTAATTCTGATTGACAGCGAGTTGGGCCTTAACAGATTCGAGCGAAACTGGGCTTGTTCCGGGGTAAGTACATAAGCTCCCCGAGTTCGTGATGCTAGCAAGCGGACCAACTTGCTGACGGTATAAGGGATGCCAAGTTAAGAGTTGCTGAGATGGTTTCGTCCTGCCATTCCTTTGCTCGGTGTGAGGCGGGCACCTATCGCTCGTGCGCGCCAAGTTTTAAGTTGTCATGACTCGCATTAAATGGAAAGGAGTTCGACGGGACCTGACGTGGCTGGAGAGACGTTTTCCCTCCCTCGTCACGATTGCGCCCACGTGGCTCTGTGAGACGTGGCTTGATCGCGCCCGTTCGTTCTCGGGGGCATCGCATTAAATGAACGAGATGCTTTCCCTCTTCGTCTTTCGTCGACTCTTGGCAGTCGTTTCCTCTTCTCTACAAGCACGTACTTATTCCCTTTCCTCACCAAATCACTCCTTCATTAGGTACGCTCATGGCTTCTTCTACCTCTTTTTCTGCTTCCTTTGATAGTCGTAGGCCTATGTTGGATAGGGAGGTTACTCCCATGGGGGAGGCGAGCTCCTCCGAACGTACTCCCTCGATTTTCAATGAGTCTACTGATAGTGTGCCTTCTGCGACGGTTCCTAAACCAGATGTTGGTGCGTCGCGCGTCAATCCTTCCCCTAGGAAGAGAAAAAGCCCCAAATCACTCATGGGGAACCCTGGGCCTTCCTTTACATCGAAGAGAGATAAGGGTCCCTCGGTAGCTAATCCTGAGTATTCTTGGGTGCATGGGGATGTAGATAAACATGTTTCTGTGTATAACACTAGGGATAGATTAGACCAGTTTGTATCTGTTTATTCTGTTTGTGAGGATTCGCTTCTGGATTATGCGGTGCAAAACCTTGTCGGGCTCGGAAGCGGGTGTATATGAAGCCGAGAACCGACAGTTATGATTTTTCTTATGTATATAAGTATATGTTTAAAGAGTATTCTATGACTTTCCCCTTGACCGATTTTGAGGCTGGAATGAATATAGCCCCGAGTCAGTTGCATCCGAATAGTTGGGCTTTCTTGAGGTGTTTTGAGTTGGTCTGTAGTCATCTCGGTTTTGAACCTTCTTTGAATGTCTTTACGTATTTTTACCAAATGAAAATCGGGAAACTTGTGGGTTGGGTGTCGTTAACCGCCAGCCATGGCACTCCATTGTTTTCTCTGTACAATTCCTCATACAAATTTTTCAAGACCAAGTTTTTTCAAGCTTTGTTGTAACCCTGAGGATAAGGAGAGGCGACTCTTTTTCCATTCTGATCATTCTCCTCGGTTTCCACTATACTGGCAGAAATCCATTTGGTTTCCGCCTCGGCCTGACCACCAACTCGCCCCCGAGGAGAAAGAAGCTATTGATGCGATCAGACAGCTTCGTCGCCCTCTCAATACTCGGGTGATTCTTTGTCTTCCCCATGTTGAAGATCCTGACTCCTTGTTTATAGGTATTTGATTTTGCGTATGTATGTTTCTATGGCTGAGTTACTCATCTTCCCCTTTTTCTTTGCAGATATCATGGGTCACAGTGTTGACATGAAAAATCTGCGGGCTCGAGTCGGTGCCCGTCGGGATCTGGTCGCTGAGCTTTAAGCCGTCAAGAAGAAGAAGCGTGGTGATCCTTCAGGCTCGTCTGACTCTCCGTCGGTCCCGAGGGAGGATTCTGACCACGAGCAGGCAGATCGCGGTTTCGAGCTGCCGCCATCCCCTATTCTCGAGATTCAGGCTCCGCCTGTTGAACCTGTCAACTCGAGTCTGGCCAAGGAGGTCGATCCTGAAGTGATCAAACGGTCTCCTGAGGGCGGCCCCGGCTCTCCAGCACGCCGTGGAGAGCCAATCTTTACTGATATGGCGGCACACATACCATCTTCATCTGCGGGCCAGGCATCTCAGGGCCCGGGTCCTGCCATTCGCTTGGATCACCTCAGCATCACCCATCTTGGGGTGCAGTCTAACTGGCACGTAGAGCGAAAGGCAAAAAACTTGACTAATGTCTATCCCTACGATGCCGAGTTGATGTCCAAGGTTGGTGAGGTGGGGTGCTTTGAGGCTGGCAGCGTTATGTTGGCCAGGTGCCTGGCTCTTATGCAATATCATCGGCGGGTCGTGAGAGTAGGGTTGATCTCCGCGGTCGACTTGGGGACCTAGAGCAGAAGGTTGAACAACTAACCAAGTCGAGGGCAATGAGCCTATTGCCTCTCAAGATTCTATGTTGACGGGCAAGGAGGCTCAACTTGTTCATTTCCAAGATCTTTGTGAGCGTCACGAGGCGGAGTTGACTCGGGTGGGTGAAGCGGTCGCGGCGGCAGAGGCTCAGGTGGGCGAGATGAGAGCCGAGATGGTTAGGAAGGAATCCGCTTGGTAAGCCGAGAAGTTTGAATTGGAACAGGCCTGTGTCGCAGTTTATGAAGACGGGTTCTTCAAGGCGATGAAGCAGTCCCTTTTACTTGCTCCCGAGATTGATCTTTCAAGCTTTGATATAGACAAGGATGATAAGCAGCCTAGTGATGACTCGGCCCCATGACGAGGATTTTAAACTTATTCTGTTTTGGATGAATGTAATTTGACTCTATGTTGAACTCAACTCTGTTTATAATATATGTAGTTTTTGATTTTTTCTTTAGTATAGCTTTTTATGGCACGATTTTTACTCATCTACCCGACTTTGCTGTTAGAGCATTTTTAGCTTGGTTTTCAGCATATGGTTCTTGCTCATTAACCCGATTCATTGTTCAAGTGCTTGGCTTTTTAAGATACGGTTCTGCTCGTTAACCCCATTTTAAGCGCTTTTAACTTAGTTTCTAGGTTAAGATTCTCACTTGTTAACCTGATTCGTTGCCCAAGCGTTTTTGACTTGGCTTTTGGGGTACGGTTTTACTCGTTAACCCTACATTTTAAGCGCTTTTAACTTAGCTTCTGGGTTACGACTCGTTAACCAGATTCGTTGCTCAAGCGTTTTTGACTTGGCTTTTAGGGTACGACTTTTACTCGTTAACCCGACTCGGTGCGGATCGTTACTCGTTATTCTGATTCTATGTCAGTTTGCTAATCATACCCGTGTTGAACACAACACTAAGATAATTCTCAAAGTTGCCTCTGTATGAATTCAGGTATGTTAAAAGAAAAGAATGTAAATTATTTAATGACTACTACTCAATTTTGCAAACCGAGTTTTATTGAATCCGTTTATGGGCCTCGTTAAAACCTTGCTTAGCAAAACCCTTCTTAGGGAAAAAATCCAAGTCAAGGAAAGAGTACCTCATATCGGTTTAACTGTAATGCATTTTTAAATGAGTGGCGTTCCATGTTCTAGGCACAGGCTTGTCGCTTAATTCTTCAAGTTTGTAGGCGCCGTTATTGAAGGCGTCCATCACCCGGTAGGGGTCATCCCAATTTGCTGCAAGTTTGCCTTCTTGTCCCTTCCGACAGGCTTCTCCGACTTTTCGCCACACCAAATCTCCTTTTTGGAAGGCTCTTCCACATACCCGGGTATTGTATCTTCTGACCGCCCTGAGCTTAGCGGCTTCTGCTCAGACTCTGGCCTCTTCGCGTATTCTTGTACCATGTCTAAGTCGGCACGAAGGTTGTCGACATTATTTTGTTCGTTGAAGCTCACTCGTCTCCACGAAGCCTCGCCGAGTTCAACAGGGATCATTGCATCGATCCCGTATATTAATCGATAAGGGGTCTCCTTGATTGAAGACTAGGGCGTGCAGTGATAGCCCCACAGGACACTTGGAATCTCTTCGGCCCATAGCCCCTTGAGCTGGCCCAGTCTCTTCTTTAGTTCTCCCAGTATGACTTTGTTGGCGGCTTCCACCTGTCCATTTGTCTGAGGGTGCACTACGCTTGTTACCAGGTGCTTTATCCCGAGTCTCTTCAGGAATTGTTCGAGGTGGCGGTCAGTGAATTATCTGTCGTTGTCGGTTACCACGCCGTGGGGTAGTCCGTGACGACAAATGACTTGTTTCCATAGGAAATTTTGTACCTTTTGTGCCGTTATGGTGGCGATAGGCTCGGCCTCTATCCACTTGGTGAAATAGTCGACAGCCACTATAAGCAATTTTACCTTTCCTTTTGTCAACGAGAATAGCCCTAAAATATCCACTCCCCACTGGCTAAAGGGCCAGGGTGCGCAGGTCTGATGGAGCTCTTTCGGTGACGCACTGAAAACGGTCCCGAATCGTTGGCATTTCTAAGCATTTTTTGGTGTAAGCCTGGGCTTCTTTTGTTATCATCGGCCAATAGTATCCGACCCTCAGTACTCGGACCGCCATTGACCTCGTACCCGAGTGCATGCCGCATATCCCTCTGTGTAATTCGGCCAAGACATATTCGGCTTGTGCAGGATCTAGACATTTCAGAAGAGGGACAGAGAACCCTCTCCTGAATAGTTCGCCTGAATAGTTCGCCGTTGACCATAGTATAGGAGGCCGCCTGTCTTCTCACCCTTTTTGCTTCCGCCTTGCTCTCGGGAAGCGTATCGTGAACCAAAAAGTTTAAGATAGGGGTCATCCAACTATGCCCTTTGTTCCGGATCTCCAAGACATCTTCCTAGTTCCAACTAGGTGCGTAGAGCACCTCCTGCATCACTGTTTTGTGTTGTCCTGCTTTCTTGGTGCTTGCGAGTTTGGACAAAACGTCTGCTCTATCTTTCTCAGCTCGGGGTATGTGGACAATGCTGGCTTCGTCGAAATGGAGGGCCAAGTTCTTTGCTTTGTGATAGTACCTACGGAGGAGGGGCTCTCAGGCTTGGTACTCGCCATTCATTTGTCCCGCTATCAGCTGGGAATCAGTTCGGCACTTGAGATTCTTCATGCCCAAGTCTTTAGCTAGTCTTAATCCTGTTATTAAGGCTTCGTATTCGGCTTGGTTATTGGAAGTGTCGAATCCGAATCGGATAGATTGCTCTACCACCACCTCTCCTGGGCCTTCTAAGATGATATCGGCCCCGCTCCCCTTCTTATTGGAGGAACCGTCAATGCTTAATAGCCAAAACATTTTTTCCTCAGCAACCTGTGGTAGTTCGATGAGGAAATCTGCAAGGAACTGAGCCTTCATCGGGCCTCTGGACTCATAACGCAAACCAAATTCCGAGAGCTCGACAGCCCATGCCGTCATTCTGTCAGACAATTCGGGTCTCTGCAAGATCTGCTTGATGGGATAGTCAGTTTTTATAGTTAACTGGTGGCTGCGGAAGTAATGCCAATACCAGCTTCACCATCTGATACAGCTCCTCTGCTGGCTGTAAAGTCCGACTTGTGAAGTAGACCGGGCTCTGCTTCCTACCATTTTTGCATACTAGGACCGCACTGATTGTCGTCTGTGCCATGACCAGATATACCAGTAAAGGAGTCTGTGCCGCTGGACTTCTTTACCATTACTACGTTGGCGAGCCAGGTGGTGTAGATGACTTCTCTGATGAATCCTGCCCTAACAATTTAGGATACTTCCGACTCCACCGCGGCGCGCCGCTCTTCTCCTATCTTTCTTTTCTGTTGCGTAACCGGCTTTGCTTGTGGTAAGAGTGCTAACTTATGGCACATGAAATTTGGGTCGATCCCTGCGGGGCTCCAGGCGAAGAGATCAGCGTTGGCCACCAGCACCTGCTCTATCTTTGTCCTAATCTCCTGGCTTGAGGTAAGGCCTATCCTTGTGGTTCGAAGGGGGTCCGCACCTAGTGCGACCTCGTCAAGGGTTCGCCGAAGGTGGGTCGGCTCTCCTCGAACTCGGCTCTCGGATCCAGGTCAATCTCCCCCTGTCCTTGGTCTTCGTTCGTCAAATCAAGTGTTGGTATTAGCTCAACGTTACTACACTCGGTTGCGGGTGTCAAAGACTGCTTTGTAACGGACTCGGCATGGGCTGCCTGCCCTTCTACTGTGGTCTTCAAGGTGTAGGGAGTGACCTTTAAACTCTGCATGTAGCATTGTCGGGCCTCCTTTGGGTCAGCCTTCACCGTAATTATCGTTCCGTTTGTCGCGAGGAACTTCATGGCCATGTTGGGAGTCAAGTCATTCTCAAGTCTGCTTTGCTTCCATTAGAGTAAATAGAAACATGGTTGGCTTTTTCCCTTGTAGCAAAGGGGTAGGCAAGAAGATCCCTTTTCCCCGTTACTTTTCTGAATTGCTTGGTTTCCAACAAGAAGATTCTTAACATGGTTGGCCCGAAAGGTTTTCCTAACTCCTTTCATGTTCTTTATGACTATATCTTTATTTTTTGCAGGACTGACAATAAATCTCTTAAAAGCTTAGTAAGGTTTCTTAATTTGGTTGGCTCATTAGTTTGCTGAAACAGATTAATCACTGGGTCAGGAATTTTATATGGACTGGGGATATAATGAAGTAGAGTTATGTTACAGAAAATTGAACTAAACTTTGTTCTCACAAGTCTGAGGCGGCTACAAGTTTCTAATTTCCAGCCGGGGAATTAAGCTTTCCTTTTGCAGCTTGCTTGGTCCTTTGTTTATAGTTGCAAGCCTTGGACACTCTTTATGAAACTCAGCCCCTTAAATCTAAATATCAGAAAATTCTTATATTCCACTCCTCCTCTCTTTGGCCGGGTATCAGAGATTTATATGATGTGTTGCTTGATAATACCTCTTGGATGGTGGGTTAACGTAATGATATTAATTTCTGGAATAATATTTTATATACTTCGAAATGTTTCTCTTTGCTTGGAAGTGTTCCTTTAGTGTCAAGGTTAATCTCTCTGCTAAGGAGTCTCAGGCTTGATCTGGATCTTCTTGGTCTCTTCTTTCTTTTTTATCTAATCTGCCTCAGGTTCAGAATATGCAAAATTATGTTATTTCCCAGGACAAAGATGTTGCTAACTGGACGCTAGAAGATTTTGGGACTTTGTCTCATAAATCTGCTACGCACTTTTTCTCCTTATCTAGAGACAAAGGTGAGTGGGATTCTTTGATTTGGTCCTCTTCTATTACTCTTGTGTATACTCGCTCTTGTTGTATGGAAGATCTTTTATAGTAGATTACTCACAGATAGATAGGTACAAAAGAGGGGTCTCTCTTTGTTCTGTGTTCGTTGTGTAACAACCATGAGGAGTCTATCTCACATCTTTTTTGAATATTCTTCTGCTTTATATATTTGATCTTAGCTTCAACTTTCCTAGAATGGTTTTTAATTCTGCTAATGACCTTGTCTATTTTTTAAATTTCCTGGGAGTGACTTAATTAAAAATGTTAGACTTGTTGCTTTTACCTTCTCTGTTTGGATGATATAAAGCATGAGGAATTACACCAAGTTTCAAGAGGGTCTCACATCCATACAGCTATTGATACTATAAAGAGTTATGTTAGGTTGTTAGGTAATATTTCTAATAAGCAAATAATGATACATCTGACTTTTTTATTTTGAAGTCTTTTGGTATTAACATTAGAGTAGAGAGGATTAAGCAACCTATACAGGTTGAGTAGAAGTTTCCTTTAACTGGCTGGATTAAAGTGAATATTGATGATGTGCCTAGAGGTTTTCCTGAGATTATTGCTTATGTTGGGATCTTTAAGGATAACATAGATGAATATGTTGAAGACTTCTCTTCCTATTTTGGTGTAAAGTCTTCTATCTATGCTGAGTTTATAGATGTTATCTTGCTGATTGAGCATGATTTTAAAATTGATTATAGACGTTTATGGCCTCGGAGTGATTCTACTTTAGTTTGCCTTGTCATCTCTTTCGCATAAATGGTTTCTTGGTCCATTAGAGAAAGATGCTTGCCATCTCTTTTGCATAAATTGTTTTTTTGTCCATTAGAGACAGATGGTATAAAAGTCTTAAATTTAAAGTAAATGAAGAGCAATTATTGTGCAAATAAGCTTCCCTTCAAATGACTATATATCTATATGTATACATACTTACATAATATATATATATATATATATATATATATATATATATATATATATATATATATATATATATATATATATAATTTAACAATTTCC
>Ga0099825_1005370_pt1 | contig 16450 bp, 6 predicted proteins | sample SiratroredBW_FD_76838 | JGI IMG/M metagenome (GOLD analysis project Ga0099825, IMG submission 76838) | Root nodule microbial communities of legume samples collected from California, USA - Siratro red BW | ecosystem: Host-associated > Plants > Roots > Nodule | place: USA: California | collected...
TATCATAGACTAAATATATATTAAGATATTTTAATATTTAAATATATTAAAAATATTATAAAAAATATATATATATATATATATATATATATATATATATATATATATATATATAAATTAATTTTATTGAGTTATGTTCATCACAATCTTTGAAGATTCTCTTTCTTTTAATGACAAGTTTGTGTTTTATGTAATGAGTTTTCTAATCTAAAGAATTCATTAATTGGAGTCACCTTCAATCCAAAAGCCTGTATTTTATGGGGACAATATTGGAGAGATCTCACAAGAATGAAAACAAGAGTCCAACACACAAGGGAATGACACCACCTCTAATCCAAAATCTTAAGACATTAGGTTTGTGGATCTTCTTTATTATACATTGCTCAACTTTCTCATTCTTACCTACCTAATGTGAAACTTATACTCACACTTGAATACCTAACAATATGTTTTTGCTTTAGAATGAGCTATAATTTGCTACTTGTTTGAACATATGCATGAAAAAATTTCATAAATAAAACTAAAATGATAGATTTGCTATCAATTAACCGATAACACAAAGCTAAAGTTTTATTAATCTAAACACAAATTTCTTACTACACTCTTGTAAGAGAGAATCTAATTCTTGCCTTATAAATAAAAGTAAAATTTATAATCACTACACCATATTTTTTAATTATATTATTATTATTATTATTATTATTATTATAACTATTATGATTATGATTATTATTATTATTATTGTTAAAAATAAGAATAATATTAATAATTTTAACAATAATATTAATAATAATAAATAATATCCACTCGTATATAAGAATAATGGGACAATAAAGGTTAAATTTTGACTATGCTTGTATCCTTATGAAAGGAAAGATTAAATTCATGCATGATTTTCTGAAAAATAAATGTTAAACAAGTATCTACAATCTTTAAATATATTTTTATGTTTTACATATGAATTTAGTTTCATAGAGATCATACGTATTATTGTAATGTGGGGTTAAAAACTTTATTTATTTTTTAATTTTAATTTTAGTTTCTATATTTTACAAATCTGCAATTTAGGTCATTAAATTTTTTACTTAATTTTATTTTCTTAATTTTAAAACCATTTTCAATATTATAAAAAAGTTATAAATATCATGCATTTTTTTCTCAATCTCGATATATCATGCCTAAAATAACAAAAGATTATAGATAATTAAATTAAAACCTGAATATAGTTATGAATGACTAAAAATTAAGGGATAAACTAGTCCAAGAAAAAATTAAGAAACTAGAATTATGGATATTTAAAAATTAAGAGATTAAAATAGTGTGAAAAAATATGAAAATCAAAATTACATGTTTTATAAAGTATGGAAACCAAAATTGTTGTGAAACCTTTCATTTTTGAAGATAGGATTTTGAATGAATGGTAAAAAAATAAAGTTGGATCTTGAGAGAGTTGGACATGTAAAAGAAGTATGCTGAAGTTTTAATAAGGAAAATAGATTAAAGGAAAAATAATCTTACTATTTTTAAAAGAAAAATTTAATCTCACTTAAAAGTAAATGAAAACTCAGAAAAACTTTAAATAAAATTTTTAAAAACTAAACTATGATTTATTTATTAGCATGATTTTTCACGAATTTTATAATAATATTAAATATAGATATTTTTATTTATTTAATATAAACAATTTTTTTTCAAGTTATTTTTAAGTACAACTATTTTTCTACCTATAAAGTGCATAATTTAGTTCCAGTCAGTTTTGATATTTTAATATTTCATACATTAAATAAATAGAGAAAATAAATAAAAATGAATTATAAAAGAATATTTTATTTTTATAATTTTTTAATTATAATATTTTTTTAATTTAGAAAGAATCGAAGACTCGAATAGAATACCACTATTTTCAGTCGTAATTATTATGTCCTTTAATCCATAAAGTGAATGGATCCTATTAACTGAACAAAACATTTTATTTATCATCTTAACATAAATACTAAGAACTCAATATCGGTGTACATAATGGAGTCTCTTCTTTTAATTACGTTATCTTTATTCATAAAATTTTGAAATTTATTTAATGAATTCAAACTTAATGTCACATTGATATAAAATAAAACTATGTAATATTACTATTTTTTAAGAAAAAATCGTTTAGGATGCTGAGGTGTATGATTAAGAATTTTTATAATTGATACTGTTTTTATCTGATAGATAAATAATATAAATTCTAATTACACAAGTTCTTCTTCATCTTATTATTATTATTATTATTATTATTATTATTATTATTATTATTATTATTATTATTATTATTATTATTATTATTATTATTATTAAGACTAACAGTGTAACCTTTATAACTATTTTAAGGAAAAGTATTATCCTCCTCTAAATCTAAAAAATCTTAGTTTTCTCCGTTCTCTTTTAAGTATCTAAAAGAAACATTGTTTTTATCTTATTTTAGATTAAAAATTAAAAAAAAAACCCATCTAATTTTTGCTGTAGTAGAAGGATATAAGAGTTGAAAGAGTTTATAATTTGCAAGAGGTAGTCAAAATAAATTTATGGATTTATCATGTTAGATGATGTTATGATTAATTGGGAATCTTATGAATTTATATTTAGAAGAGATCATTGATAGGTGTAATTTTTCAGTCTAATTCAATATACAAGTCTTTCAAAAATAGAGTTTGTGTCTTTAAAATATAACTTTGATTTCAATTGTTACTCATAAAATATTTTATTTTAAGTATATCTTAAATAGTTAACTTACCTTTTTTTTACATTTGATTGTGTTTTTTTATTTTTTGTCTTATACGTGATGATAGTGAATTATAATTGAAAGAAATATGTTTTCGAAAGAGAAGATGTACCTCAAATTACTAGTTAAGTTATATCTTAATAAATATTTGATATTTATTTAGTTATGTTTTTTCTATAAAAATATATAAAATATTAAAATGCTTATGAAACGGAATTATATTTCGAATTAATTGTATTAAAAATATGGTTATATATAATATTTTTCTTGTATTAAATTCTTATATGTTTTATGAAATGTTAAAAATAATATTAATATTTATTTTTTTCAGATAACATCATTATATGCATTATTTATGTATTTTTTTATTTGTGAATGTATCCTTAGAATATACATGTTGTGTAAAAAAGCAATATAAATCTGTTTGGAGAACTTCTCTCCAATAACTTTTAAGGAAAATAAAAAAATAAAATTAACTTTTTTACAAATTAAACTTTCATATAATTTTTCTAAAATTTTATTTTTAATTTGTATATTATAGAATTTTAACTTATTAAAAAAGTTATTTTTATATATTTTTCTATCTTAAATTTTCCTATGAAAAATTCTTCACAATTAAATTTTAAATATTAAACATAAAATTTTATTGATTTAACATACATATACTACTTAGTATATTTTTGAAGATATTCTTCGAGTATAGTATGATCCACTACTATATGCTTAATTGCTTTATCATTTATATATATATATATATATATATATATATATATATATATATTATCATGACACAAACTCCTCTTAACTCGAGACAGCTATATTGCATTACAAACCCTAACCTTATCTGTTTTCCATTTGGTCCAAACAACCTTAACACGCCTTAATAATGTTCCCTGTTTGCCAGCTGCATAATGAAAGTACCTTATTATTAAATTATTACCCACATTAAATTGCTGAAATGGCATTTCGTTGACCTTTTAGATACATAGAAAAAGAAATACACTTTCCATTGATAAAATTAGAAAAACTCCTCTCAATCTAATTTTTCAAACCATGCATTATGCAACACTTTTGAAGGGTATATATTTCTCATCTTAATATTTAATTGAAAATCAGATCATACTGATTGGTTCAAAAGTGAACTTGTCAAGTAATTAGTTCAAATAAATTACAAAATTGAACTGAAAAAAAAATCATAAAATCAATAAAAATTAGTCTAAATTGGGTTAATTTAAAAATAATTAATAATAAATTGTTTTAACCTTTTCTTAAGAAAATAAAACCAAACTCTTTTTTTATTTTACATGTAAACTTGTTATTATTAATAAATATTAAGGAATATTATTAAATTTTTAATTTAAGCATGATAAAATATTTCTTTTAAACTTGTATACATTTTTAAATGTTAAGAATCAATAAATTGATGTTTTGTAAAATAATGATATTATGCTTTAATATTAGTTAAGTATTGTAATAATTTTATTAATTATGATTCGATCCCAACTCAAATATGCTGAATCGAAGTATTCAATCTTCAACTAGTGTCCTCGGTTCTAAAATAATTTAACTTAGCATGGTTAGTATCGTATTTTTGAGTAAATTATACTGTTCATTAGCCCTGAGATTTTGTGAAATTAAGCAAGCACTAATGCATTTCTTTATCCTTATACTTCCCTTCCTTCTTTTTTTTTTTTTTTAAAAAAAAAAAAACATTACACGAATATATATGTTTGCATTGCACCAACCTCAAGTAATTGAAAATCATAGAGAGTGTATATATGCCTCTAAGGAAGGATATCGTATGTGTTTAAAAATGGGAGGTAAATTTCATGAAACCTAAAGGATGATTAATGTATTTTATTCTATATTATTCTTTTCTTTTCTTTTTTCAATTTTGTCGACAGATAAGAACTAATAATTGATTTGAAGAATTTGTAAGAAATGTTTGAGTGGGGCCAAAAACATATTGAAAAGTTGTGTTGATTTGTGGTGGTGGTGGTTGATCTTGAAGGCAATTAGGTGTTACATGTGGTATTAGTGTAGGTCATCTTCCCTAGTATGGTGTGGTTCGAGGATGAAGCATTCGAAAGTTGGAGGGCAATTAAAATTGGTGGGGTGTGTTTGTCAATGCAAAAGAGGTGAGGTATGGAGAAGGAGGATAAGAGGGACACATTGATGAATCGGAATATTGGAGAGATATGAGAATAAGTTCTGGAATTAATCACTACTACAAATAAGATGTATATACTTTTCACTAGCCATTCACTTGAGAACTCTAGAGTTAAATATGAGCAATTTAGGGAAGGTGACCTTTTCCAAAGTGCGTGAGGCTAAAGCCATTAAGTAGTCTTGTATTGGTTTGTGGGGATAATCACAAATTTTGAAGGCAACTTACAAGTTGTATCAAATAATTTCTCTTGTGGTTGAAGATGGGTGGACATGTAACATCATATTTAATCTAAAAAATCTTATTATTTATGAGAGTCTTGTTATAATAATATAATTAATGATAATAAAAAATTTGATAAAGATAGTCAAAATAATCTATTACCTTTATTATAACAAATCAAATTGAATTTTCATAAATTAGCATTTTTATTTTAAGTGTGTTAATAAAAAATAACTATAAGGTCATAAAGTGAAATGAAGTTTAGATTTTGTGAAGTTATCATACCATTTTTTTCTTATATTATTTGATAGAAGCTTACAACAAGACTTTAAACCAAGCTTACAACAAGATGTAAGTATAATTTAAATTTATCAGACCGTCTTAAGAAACCATCAATATATTGACTCACACATTTTAATAAAATCTTTCACGCAGTAGATTATCTTTGTGTATTTGTATACTAAGCTTAGTGTTATCAGTACAAGAAAGTGATATTCAATACCAAAGCTACTCAAAAGCATAATAAATTAACTTCAATAAAGATCACTCAATATGTTTATAAATAAAAGTCTTATTATCATAACAAATTAACAATCTTACCTAAAATGTCTAACATATGTAAAACGTTTGATAGATCTTATCTACTATATTTGTAAAACCCTAACTTTGTGAAAATATGTTTTAGAAAGAAGTTTTAATTTGTATATCTATCGTTCGAGACTTATCCTTATATATAATTTTTTTGCTCATTTATAGACATTGGAGTAATCATTATCTTACGACTTATCTAGTTAGTGAAGATTGTATTTAATGTATGTGTGAAAATTATATATTAGCTATATTATTTCCAATCATGTATAAATTATTTTAATAAGAGGTGATTTTAAAACTTTTCAGAACTCATTGAATATATCTTCTATAATTATCTTGTTGGAGGTTAAACATAAGTATACTAGTCTTTGGCTTTTAATTATTATCTATAGACTTGTTTTGTTAATGAATATTATTAATTTATCTTGGGAGTCACAAATGGAATAAATTAATATTTTAATAAGATAGTTATGAACTTTTTAAAATTTATTGAAAGTCACTTTTCCAATAATTTTATTATTGATATTTGGTTTTGATCTATTTTAATGGGAGATGGTTATTAATTTTTGAGATTTATTGAAAAGAACTTTTACACTAATTTATTGAAGATTACACGCTTTAGACATATTAAACATATGAGTATGATTATGTGGTTATGTTGTTATAAATAAACTCATAACAAATCATCCAACGCCTTATAACTAATAAATTTTAAAGTTGATAAAGGTAATCAGTCTCAAAACTTTAACGGTCTAAAGCAAATTAAAAAAGTAGACTCTTTTAAATTAATAAAATAATTAAAATTATGATATTTTTATTTAAAATTTATTTGAAGTTCAATTCTTATTTTTTTTTAAATAAATGAATAATCTGGTTCATATCTTCTAATTAACATATTTATATATTTTTATATAAAATTAAAACTATAATATATACAACAGTACATATAATTTATAAGTATATAAAATGAAACTAAGTTAAAAAGATAAAACCTGTCAAAACAATGAACTTGATCATATTATCTTGTCTTGAAGTTTTAAGTCTCCTAATATATTTTTATATTGTCTTTTGATGAGTCTTTAACTTTAATTTATAAATTCTAAATTTATAATGTTTTTTTCTTAATCTACACAAATTATTTTAAAATTAATTAAACAATAATAAAATAAAAATTAAGATGAATTCATTAATCTGATATTATTTTTACTTGATATTAATATACTTAAAAGGAGCAAAAGTGAACACAAACTTTGATTCCTCAATCTACCCGCTTCAAGTTTCCAAATAAAAACAAAGGTATAAATGCATTGTATAGAATGATAAAACAAATAACAATTTTGGAATTAGAAAATGGTCTTATGACAATAAAAAAACTCAAATTAAAATAATATTATGGAGAAATTAATGAAAGAGTTAGATAAAAGAAGGACATAAGTGAAGAAGTCAGATAAATGAAGGAGAAAAAAAAAACATATAAAGGAAGAAAATAAGTGGAAGAGTGGTAGAATAAGATGACATATAAAGAAATGATGTCAATATGATGGAATAGTAAAAATAAATAAAAAGAAAATTAGGAGATATTAATATGAATATGTAAAATATATTGTTTGTTCAATTTCGTTTTCAAAACATATCATTAATTTATTATAAAAAAATTCCAAAAATATTATTCATTTAATAATATTTATAGTATCAATATAAATTTAAAGTCATTAAAAAATATTTATAGTAACTTAAAGTCAATTAAGATATTTTAAATTTTTAATTAAAAATTAATTTTTAGTATAATTTTAAAATTAAATATTAATTTTATAATAATATATTAATATTAAATTTTTTTGAAACTTTAAAAATCTGAAGACTTAAAACAGTTATTTTACCTACTTAACCTTAAACCATCCATAATACTAAATAAACATAAGTAAAATTAAATATATAAAGATGATACATAAGGAAAATATATAACTTAATATATATAAACGTGTCATATTTTAATTTTAGTTAAAATGATAACAAAATATTTATTTTTATTAATAAAAATCTATAGATCCGTTATTCCACCTTAATCGATGGTTTCAGATTTAATTTTTGCAATTGTGTTCGATACTCAAAAGGAGAACTTTATCATTTATAGTCATATGCATGACTCGATCATGATTTTTTTTCATTAGAGATATCTATTATTTATACTTAAAAACATTTAAATAATAGTTGTAACACGCCGTCATTCAAGATTTGTATTATTAGTCTTCAAAGAGTTAAAATTCTATATTTTTAGTTTTATAAAAAATATAACAATAAACGACTGAATAGTTAATAACTTTTTAAGAAATATTGCTGTGATTAAAATAATCTTTAATTTTAACCAATTAATTCACCTAATCAATTTTTAGGGAAAATATAATGACTCGTCAAACTTTTGAGATTAAAAAGATGTATTTTTTTAAGCGAAGCTCGTGAATCAATTAGTGTTGCATTTTTTTCCAACTTAAAATTAAAGGCTTTGAATTTGAGTCATTATATTGTATTAAATAAGGAAGAAATTTTTGGCCATAATAGTTTTATTATATATTTTTTAATAGATAGTGATCATCTACTAGTGTTTCAAGTTTTTGTCTTGTACTGATATGGATTAATTGAGAGATAAATAAAGCCTGGTATTTTCAAAGGATTGATTTGTTCGAATATTTTTCGAATTTGAACGTTTTGACGATATTTTACTTTACCTCTGGATTAAGTGAGATCAGTTTGAGACAAAACCTTTAAATATTAAATATTGATAGATCATATTATTGAAAAGAAAATATTGGAACAAAGTTGTATAGTGTGAAAGATTGCTGTTGTTCGTGAATAAAAAAATGTTTTCTATTGAAATTAATATAAGTAAATTAGTAATTCCAATAATAATAATAATAATAATAATAATAATAATAATAATAATAATAATAATAATAATAATAATAATTCATATTAATGTGTCTAAAGTTTGTCAAGTGGAGTGAATGAGAAGACATTATGTTGTAGAATGACCCAAAGAGTTATTATTTTACTTATTTTTAATATTAAATTTTAAACCTTGCAAGTTTTAATAAAAAAACTATTGAATACTTTATAATTTAATACTGTTTTATACAGTTCAGTGATAATACCTTTTAATTTAATTTCTATTCATAATATTGTATAAAATACTGTGTATATAAATTATTGAATAAATATATCTTTTAGTATAATACAATTTAAATTTTATTTTATTTTATAATTGTAGGCTTAAATACAAATTTGATGCTCTATTTTACTCAATTTATAATTTAGATTAATCTAATAGAGAGATATTTGGTTATACTGTATTAGAAAACTTGTGATTTTAGTTCAATCTTCTAATTTATCTACCTTAATTTCTTTTATTTTAATTAATTAAATATTTTTTATGACACTTTGAATGGATGTGTTAGGTGTAGAATTCAAAATAAAAATAAAACACGTGACATTAAGAATTTGACTAAATTTACATGGGAGTGCAAGTGGTTTGATTTTAGTTGAATTTAATCTAATTTCACCCTTATCAAATTTAATTGATTTGAGCTTTTGTCTTTTGTTTTTTAGCAATTCAATCCAACTCGGTTATAATTGAATTGAGTTCAATTTAGTCGTCGGGTTAAATAATTTTAAAAATAAATCACTTATCGATAAGTGACAATGTAACAACAATATTAATAAATAATATTCACATAACATCTTTTTATTATATGTTTATTATGTGGTTGAGCTGGGTTGAAATGAATTTATTGATTTGAAATGACGAATATACAAGGCTGAAATTATATAATTTCTAAAATAAGAAACAAAAAGTGCAAAAATAGTAAAATAGGAAGACCTAAATTGTATATAAGTTAAACATTTAGAAAAGGATAAATTGTTTTGTCTAAAGAAAATTAAATAAGTTATAACAAAATAAATCATGATAGTAGAAAATAATTTTTGTTTAATTTTACTTTTACTTAAAATTGTTATTACAATGCAATTTTGATCTCTTTTTAATTACATGAATTTTTTTTTTTAACTTTTTAAATTAAACCATACTAATACAAATAATATGGACAACTTATAGAAACTAAAAAAATATTTAATACAAAAATAACTTCAACATTAAAAAAATCCGATAAACTCAAATCCTAAACATGATTTTTCTAATAAAAAAGAAATCTAGACGCCTAGACATGATGTCATACCTATTAAAATATTAGAAAACCCTCCCACTAAAGCTACATTTAATCCAATTAATTCTTGTTAGACAGCACTTCCATAAAAAACAGCTTAAAAACACACACAAATGGGAGAATTCGATGTACCTCACCACATGATGTACAAATGGAGATAAACAAATATAATACACATTCATACATTTTTAAGGCATTTACATCAGTATCTCTTACACATGTTTCTCTGTTTGAATCCATATTCTTTTGATCAAGAGAATCTTAAAAACATATGGGAATGTTTTGATGAAATTCAAATGTATAGAGGTGTTATTATTTTTATGTGTAAATGCTTACAAAGCATGCATTAATATGTATTAAATTATTATGTCTAAAATAATGAATTATATTAAATAATAATGCATAAAAATAAATAGTTACATATAATAAATTATTTTACGTTTTAATTGACTATAACAAATAAAAATAATCAATTATTTTTATCTTTTTTGAAATGCAAGTTATATGAATAATCAATTATAAGTAAAATAATCAATTTGATTGCCATACATTTCTGAATTCATTTAGAACAAATAACTGATTAACTTAGTAATGATTGATTAACTTTGTTTTCTAAAAAAAATATATATATATAAAAAAAAGCAGAGCATAACATTAATGCAATTATCATGTTTTGCTTTTAAATACTTTTAAGATTGTACAAAAATTAAAGTGATAGATTACTGCACAATTTTTTTTAAGACAGAGCATTTTGAATTGAATATTTCGCTTAATAAACTTTCTTAATTTATTTCTTTAATACTAATCTTTTGCATTTCAGCCACATCAAAAGTGATAAATTCTATTTTTTTCATTATTAAATTTCTTGTAACACTTAATTTTGGTGTAGTTGTATAATAGGTTTATATCTTACTGATGTAGGTGCCCCCATATTTTTATCAAATTGATTCTAATAAGATTTCATTTAATATATTTTATGACAGATTAATTATATATTCAATATATTTTATGATATAATTGATTATATATTTATAATGATTAATACTATGCTATTAATTATTATAATTTTTTTCTTATTTATGATTATGTAGTTTTTATTTATAGTTATAATTTGTTAGGAATAACTCCACCCGGATCTCAAAGAGAAAAGATCAATAAATAGAGATTAATATCTTATATAAAGTACTTACTCAATTTTATATTTGTTTACTTATATTATTTTTATATTTTTATACTGACTTGAGTACTTTGGATATTGAAAGGTTTTAATTCATTTTCGGTAAGAACATGTGAGTCATTCTTTTTTAAAAGTATAAATTTTTTTAGTGTAACGTATTGTGTGAAGTATATATGTAACTTTGTGTTTTAAAGCAAATGGAAAGTTGTATGAATTTAAATTGTATGTAACTTTATATAAAATGGAATCAAAATAAAAAATTTTGATGTTTTTCTCCTTCATCCTTTATTTTTTTATTGATTTTTATTTTATTTTATTGGATCTTAAGGAACTTTAAATTGCACCTTAAAAATCTATTAAGTGTTTCAAAGAAATATTTGGAAGCATTGCAATTGATCAATTCTTTTACATCAATTTATTCTCTTTTGATGATGTACGGCCTTTTTTTTACATGTATAAAAACTACAAACTAAACTTAGTTGATGATGATAATGATCTTTATTAATTATAAATAAATAAAATAAAATTTACTTTGATTGTAACTTTTATAATTATAATTAAATTTTATTGTATTTTCTTTCATTTGTAAATGGATGCAAAGTATTTTTTGTATTTGGATTTCCTAAGGCCAATGAATGCAGGGGTATGAATATTACAAGATAACGTGTTGATGATTTCAAGTAAAGACCTCATTTCTCCTACTAGGCAATTATTATTTTTAATTATTTGACATTATGTTTGTTATATTTAATAATTAATAAAATAATAATAATAATTAAATAATTATAATTAACAAAACCGTAAATAAATTTATTTGTATAAATTTATTTTAAATTAAAATAATAATAATAATAATAATAATAATAATAATAATAATATAATAATAATAATAATAGTAGTAGTAAGAAGAAGAATTTTAATTAAATGCATATGACTTTAACTTGAATAATAGTAAGAATAATAAAAATGATTTTAATTAAATTCATACAAATTTAATTTAAATGATAATAATAATTATGAAAATTATAATTATAATTAAATTCATACAGATTGAATTTTAATAATAATAAAGATAATAATAATACAATGATTATTTTTTAAGAAATAATAATAATAATAATAAAAATATTCTAACAAACATAATTAAAATAATAACAATAATAATGATTATTATAATAATATATAAGAATTTATATATATAAAAAAATAATATTTAATAATATAATATTAACTATTCATTGACAATGTTTTCATTTATTAGGAAGAGACAACGAGCATACACTTTAACTATTACTGCATTAACTATTTATCATATCATAATATAAATAATTGATACTGTAATGATTAGAGTGTATATTTATTGCCTATTTGTGATAAGTTAAAACATTAATAATAATGGCTTGCAACTCATATTTAATCAACTTACTGTCACTGAATAGTTAATATTATATTATTAAATGTTATTTATTTTATTTATAAAAGTTATTATATTATTAGGTTATTATTAAATGATATTCATTATATCATTATTATTATTTTAATTCAATTTATATGAATTTAATTATAATTATTGTTTTCATTATTATTATTATCATTTAAATTAAATCTGTATGAATTTAATTAAAAATATCTTTATTATAATTATTATTATTTAAATTGAATTCACATGATTTAAATTAAAATTATTTTTCTTCTTATTATTATTATCATTATATTATTTTGTTTTAATTTAAAATAAATTTGTATGTCTTAATTTTTTTATTACAGCTTTTCTGTTAATTATTATTATTATTATTATTATTATTATTATTATTTTTGTTAATTGTTGAATGTAACAAATATAATGTCAAATAATTAAAAAATGGTTACAAAAAATAGGTTTATTATGAAACAATTTGAATTAACGTCTTTAATTGAAATAATGAGCATATCACTTCTGTTTGACCAAACTGAAATCATGTCTAGTGGGAAGGATTTATCAAATTGGAATCCTATTTAGGTGACATGATTTTCCTATTTTAATAAAAAAATGTTTTTTTATCTATTTTAAACATCAATGTGAAAAATACACCAAACTGGAAAAAAACCCAATTTTGCTCCTTTCTATAATCCTATCTTAGTTCTTAGAACTCAAGTAATAATTTTTATTTGAACTTATAATGGAAATGAAGTTCCAACAATAAATGTAAAATCTTAGACAAGAATAAAACTCCAATAAATATACTTTAGGTTGTTGAATGTATTTATACAACAAACACAATATTCATATTAAAAAAAATTGCTACTACAAAATTTGCATGGAGAACTTAATAGTGTAAATATGAAATGTTAAATGTCCCTTGGTCTGCAATGGCATGAAGCATCTTGAGGGGATGAAGCATACGAAAGGAACGAATCAATACAACTTTAATGGAAGGTCCTTTTGAGAATAAGTGACATAACAATTTTATTTATTTTTTCTATTGGAATGACATAAGAGAGTGAATGAAACCAATTGCTCATCCTACACAATTAGTGTCAATTTATTAATCTGTTTGTTATTTTGTTATTAGATAATTATAGTTGTGATTTAAGCACATTTAGAAAATTAAAACATAATTATCATTCTTCATCAACTTTAAATTATATCTTCTAATACTCGTAAATAGATATCCTTACATGCATAATTATATTTCAAATTCACAACGCCTTATTAACTAACCGTAATACCCCACTAACACAAAATCCACCCTAAAATTAAATAAATTAAAATAAGAAAGAACATAAGTTTTATCTATTAATAATGATAAGGGAAAAGTAAGAAAGAATAACTCTTATATCTAAACGAAAGTAACTACATAACCTACAATGTAAATTATACGTATATTTATTTAAAAGTATATAAAATTAAAATTAATATAAATATTAAATTTTAACTCATTTGAAAAATATCGTAATAAAAAATTTGTCAGCATACGCCGTATCGTCTATATTTCTACTCGTTATAATAGAGTTCGTGATATTAAGTTTAGAGTCAAAACGTGGAGGGAAAAAAAGGCCAACATTTGAAACTTTTCAAAAGTACAATTAAGCCTTTTTTATTTTATAAATAAATTTGATGGAACATTACAATTTTATAGACTAAATTAATCGATAATATCGAAATTTAGAAACTATTTCACCTTTTCATTTATTTGAGCGACTATTATAAATCTAATTATAAATGTGAGGTTCTTTATTTGTATCATAAAATTAAAAAGAACGGAGGAATCTAGTGACATATTGGATGAATCTCCAAATCTCACATGTAAAATCGCAATGATAAGTTATATATGATAGTCGCTCAAATATAATAGTATTTATAATTGTCAAAACTATTTTACCTTTTAACAGTGATTTTAAATCTGATTATAAAATTAACTTATTACAAACTCATGTTTATGAAATATGAAAACGTCAGTAGCTATTATTGGCAATTGCATTTACCTAATCTTGAGCTTCTTAAAACTAAATCAGTATTTAACTATTTAAATAAATTATTTAAATGGTTCAAATTATTTCAATATTCCTATAAACAAATATTTATTGGCAATTTGTTATGAACATTAAATCATTTGCATATTCCGCTACATGTTTGCCAATAACATAAACTAAAATAAGATCTCCAGTTTGTTACAAAATCTTATCAATTTTATTAAAAGAATTCTTTACTTATGTGACCGCTGACCAAAGAACATGAATATTTGATAGTCATAATATTTTTATACCACTCTCAAATGTCATTCACTAAGAAAATTAATTATTGAACATATTTTAACTTTCATAACTAACCATCCTTAAATTAAAAAGTAAATATAATAAATAATATTATTTAATGAGTAAATATATACATTATATTTCTTAAATAAGAGTTTTTTTTTTAACACTACAAACCTACGTATTTAATAAAAATTTATTCGTTTAAAAGAATTAATAAACATTACATTTAATACAAAAAATATTTCATGAAAAGAAAATCAATATTATATATATTAATATTGTTTAATACAACAAATACATTATCCATGTAATACTAATGATACAGTGTTAATGATATGTTATATTCAATAAATATAATAATTAATTATTCGTTTCAATTTTACAAATGTGCAATTTTACTTTTTAAACTTCACACTTTCATAAAATATTTTTAATCTCTTTTAGTTCTTGACTTGATATAATAAAATTTTTTAAAAATAGTGCATATATTAAGAACTAAAATTAACTAAAATAATATATGTATACATATTAAAAGAATTATTTTAAAGTATGTATACACTAAAAAGTAAAACTGGCAACTATGAGATTAAGTAAACAAACCTATTTATCTGTGAAAAGAAACCTATTTAATATTATCTTACTGTAAGTTATTGTTATGTGTCTCGTGTAAAACAAATTAAAAAAATTAATTAAATTTTAAATCTTTGATAAATTCGAATATTTTAAAATTTAAATTAAGTTTCTATAACTTTTTTTGTTTAAATTTATGGTGTTGTATTTCATCAAAATTAATCGATATATCGATTGATAACAAATAATTAATTAAAAAATATAAATTTTTTAAATATTTAATAAAATAAAATTTGGTAATAATAATTAAATTAAAAATATCTAAATTTATTTTTCACATCAAAATATATAAGCAATATCCAAAATAGCATATATGTAACCTAATTGATGGTGAGATTACACAACAAACTTACATAAAAAAATGTAAAATTTTAAATATTCAACAATTTTTAATAAAAACTTAATTAAAAATCCTCAAATTTCCTAATCACCAAATTTCCTAATCACTTAAAATTAATTAAACCTTAAAATTATTTTTTAAATAAAATATCTTTATTTCTATTGCATTATTTATATAATTTATATATTTGCATTTTCCTTCTCATTCTTATTTTAAGAAAAGGATGCTTAATTTGGTTGAAGTTGATCGGGTTGGGAACTGGAGTGAGATATTTGTCACCCTATATAATGTGATAGACCAGAGAAGAGATTCTGAGAACCCCGTATTCAGCATTTCCGTTCCGTTACAACCGTACTAAAATACCCGTATAGTGGAGATTATAAACTGTGCGTAGTGTAGCGAGGTTGCTTTCGTAATACTTGAAATGGCGCAGAAGCAATCTCCCAGACACAATCACAGAAACACACACAAGAGCTGAGAGAGAAAAGAGAGAAAAGAGAGAAAAGAGAGAAGAAAAAAAAAAAAAAAAGTCATATCTTTTTTCTCCTTTTTAAACTTTTTTCTTTTTTTTTTCTTTTCTCTCTACCTAAACACAACTTATCATCCA
>Ga0099825_1005377_pt1 | contig 16438 bp, 11 predicted proteins | sample SiratroredBW_FD_76838 | JGI IMG/M metagenome (GOLD analysis project Ga0099825, IMG submission 76838) | Root nodule microbial communities of legume samples collected from California, USA - Siratro red BW | ecosystem: Host-associated > Plants > Roots > Nodule | place: USA: California | collected...
AAAATAATAATAAATTATAAAAAAATTTAAAAAAAATTTTATTTTTAGGATTTTTTATTTTTCAAAAAAAAAAAAAAAATAATTTTTTTTTTTTTTTTTTCTTTTAATTTTTGAAAGTTGTGAAGTATATCAGTAGTAGAACATGATCTTAGAATGGGTGCATATGGTTTGCCAAGACAGTCCTTATGAAACTTAAAATATGCAGTACATATGAGTTGAGGTTTTGTCTAATCATGTTGTGGTATGTGGCAGGTATATTTTAATTTATCCACAAGGTTGTGATGTCTGCAATCATCTCTCTCTGTTTCTTTGTGTTGCTAATCATGACAAACTTCTTCCAGGTTTGATTCCTGAATTTTTCAGATGCATTAATTATAGTTAGTCTCACTAGCTACTCTTGGTTCCATAGTACATGACTTGTCTTTGGTTCTGCCCTCCTTTTTTTCGGGTAATACAGGATGGAGTCATTTTGCGCAATTTACAATAGCTGTGGTCAATAAAGATCCAAAGAAATCAAAATATTCTGGTCTGTTGGTAAATAATTTGTCTCATTATTCGAGTTTACAATTTCTTTAATAGTGTTTGAGCTATTTTTACTTGAGTATTCTAGATACATTACACCGATTTTGGAAGAAGGAGCATGACTGGGGTTGGAAAAAGTTTATGGAGCTCTCAAAAGTGTATGATGGCTTTGTTGACGCATCTGACAATCTGATAATAAAAGCTCAAGTTCAAGTTATTAGGTATTTTATTTATTATTTTATTTTTTTGTTTTTAATCTTACTGATGTGTTCTACCATTTTGTATACTGTTTAAGTGGTTGCTAATATGGTTTTATGTAGTTTTGACTTCATTTGTTACTTGGGAGAATATATGAATGTTCTGTAAAGTAATTCTCGGTTGTTAATAGCTGCTTTAGCAGTGAAATGTGGTAGCGGAAATCCTGCCGTTTGCTTTCTTGCTTTATCAGTTTGGGGTTTGGTGGTCCCCTGCTTGTGCTACTGATTTGTGGTGTGTGTTCCTGCTGTTTTATGATGCAAAACCATTTTTTTGGCAGTATATGTTGCTGAATTGTGCCGCAGCAAACAACAATTGTTTGCTATATTTGTTGCAGGCGGCCACTTTTTTTGACCTTGTGGCTGATATTATACTGCAAGAATGTTTGTTTTATATGGCACTTTCCTTTTGCTAAAATGATCCTAAGACAATGTTGTCAAACTCGAGGATCGAAATTGGGGTGAAAATCGGAACTTGACTCATAAGAGTTATGAATATATGGAAAATTATATTCATAGTCTGTGCATGCATTAAAAGTAATATGAAAATAGAAACAACTCATAATAAGTCTTAAGCACGAAGATCCTACACATAAGGCAACTAAAAATAGGTTCACAATGCATAAAATTACTCAAAAAATAACTAATATTCATGGATGCTCAGTATGCTCAGTATAAACAAACTATCCAAGGAGATCATTCATATTAAAAGCAGGAGAGTCATCTTCCTCCACATGATCTTCATTTTCGTTAATGCCATCTCCTCCGTGACCTTCATCATTATTAGCAATTGGTGGAACTTGTAAGTCATCCATAGGTGTAGTAGCAACTATACTTCAACTTTTGATGTTTTCATCCAAAGGACTCAAAGTGGAATTTGCTTCATTCCCCTCCAAAGAAGCAATTTATCTTTTCTAACATTGTTCTTCTTGTTCAATCTTGAATTAGCTATCTCAAACACAATATCGTTCATGAATTTCTTTTCTTGGTATGGACCTAAATAGTTATAAAATTAATCAACACATCATACTAGCCTACTAGGTGGCGTATGTAAATAATTATAAAATCAACTTCGTAAATTTAAATTCTTACCCTCTCAAAAGCATTCCGATCACTTAGAACTAGATGAACTACAAGTCAAACTCAATACTCTAATAGCAAACCTTTGCAATTTTGAATGTTCATCACGATACAGTTCCCACCAGTATGCTAGAGTTTATGTTTTGAGTGCAAATTTAGCTGTTAGACTGCCAAAAGAATTCCAAATTTGCTCTTGAAACTCTCAATCTGAGCGTCAATCTTATTGATCTCGTCAATGTCTCCCACCAACCCATCTAAACAATCATACATTCCATGCTTTCCTTCATAATAGACTTTAGATCCAGTATTGTAGTGCAACATGGGGTTAAGATAGTATTGTAGTGCAACATGCAAGGGCCTATGCAATTGATTCTCTAATCTTTGATCTTTGATTTCCCAAAGGGGAGTGTAGCTAAGTAAGATAAAAATAAATTAATTAATCTCCAAACAAAGTTTGTAATTCTATAAGATAAATTAGAAAATCAAAAAGTGAAAGGTAATTATTTATTATTTCCTTTTACTAACTCCATTAAGGAGAATTTGTATCTTCTCTCTAGCAATATCCATTTCTTCATAAAGAAACCCCATTGTCGGTTTCTCATTTGAATCCACCTTGCACAACACCTTAATTAGGGGAATATCACCCCTCATGCTATTCAAAATATTTTTCCAACATCCCCCCTTATCCAATATCAAATTTGATCTAATATCAAGTTTTCTACAAAACCTCCATTTGTAGTCTTTTCAAATTGAGTAAATTTCCACTCCTTGAATGTGAACATTCTAATAAGTGATCGTTTATTTTCATCCAAGCCTCCCAAAGTCAAATAAGAAGTGGCAAAACAAGTATTGATTTGTCTTATCAAGTATGTCCCTTTAGTAAATTTGTGTGACAAGGAAATAAGATCAGTTCTTGAATAGATGTAGGTTGTGATTTTTTTACCACATGCTATTGTCTCTTGATAGAATGGTATTTTCTTCCCAAAATCTCCCAACATTAAATCAATGCAATGAGCTGCACCAGGTGTGCAATATAAATTTTCTCTATTTTGCATTAACAAGTCTCTAATTGCCTTGTAATTTGTTGCATTATTCGTTACAATTTAGATCACATTCTCTTCCCCAATTTCCCCAACAACATCATCTATCATCTTACATATGCAGGAAGCATCAATAGAGTTCAAGAAGACAATTATCTTACGACTATTTACTAGAAAATTAAGTATGCTTCTCCTATCGGTCTATCCATTTGTCATTATTGTGCACCAATTTTTCTTCCAAAACAATTTATGTTTCTGATCAGTCTGTTCAACTTGTTGCTTCAAATATTTCACCCTAATTTCATGGTATGTTGGTGGCTTAAATTGGGACCATGATTGGCAACCAACTCAAGCGTCCTATTGAACTCTTCACCCTTTGCTACATTAAATTGTACAACATTGTAGTAGAAAAATAAAGCAAATTCTTGACATGCTTGCTCCCTCATACTTTTCTTGAAAATGGCATTGATAGTAGTTTGACTACTCACTCCCCTTTTCTTGGAAATACTCATTTTCTTCTTGCCTCGGTATTTTTCCAACATCTTCTACATTATCCATTCTACTCTCCCCTTCAATTTATGTGAACTTTGATTTTTTACTCAAATTCTGCTGCAACAACATCAAACATTAATTTTCCAACATCTTCAAGAACTACTATGCACGCTCCAACATCTTTTGAAGTTCCTGCTAAATGATACTTCAATCAATAGATTCCACCCACTTGAACAGATGATAGGATTGAAACAAAAAAAAAAAAAGAAAAAAAAGAAAAGTGTATTCAACCTCCATTGTTGGACTTTTATTGATGTATATATAGAACACAAAGAAGAGGAAAGACACTTGCCTAAAACCTAACCCTAAAGCTGGGTACGCACAAGAAAAGTTTTACACTAAATCAAACAACAACACTTTGTTTCTTACTTTTCCAAGATACAAGGTTCCTTCTAAGGAATACGCAGTGTTCTGTGGTAGATCTCCTGCCAATGGGACAACCGGCCCAATCTGCATCACAATACCCAAGGCTTGAGTATTTTCCTTGTTCTCTTATAACAATCCTTGTCTCGGGTTTTCTTTTACATATATAAATATGTGAATCACAACATTCCCAGTGATCAATGTGGGGGATTTGCATAAATTGACTCCCATTAACATAAATGAGTTTTCCAACCAACCATCTGTATCTCTTTGGATCTGAGAAAAGTTCCCCTTAGTCTCTCATTAACCTCTAATTTGAGTCCATAAGATTATCAATGGGCTTGCAATTCTCCATGCATGTCTCCTCCAAAATATCAAGAGCATATTTTCTTTGTGAAATGATGACACCTTTTGATTTTACCACTTCAATACCAAGAAAATATTTTAGATGACCCAGATCTTTTGTTTGTAAGTGTCTGAATAAATGCTTTTTTAATTAAGCAATTCTGTTGATATCATTTCCTGTAATAACAATATCATCAACATAAACCGGAAGATAAACCCATCTACAACCCACATGCTTCCTACTAGGAGGAAGAGGTACAAGCTCCCAAATACCGTTCTGTTCAAGTGCATGCATTCCATCAATCATTGTTTGTTGCCATCTAGTGTGACCAAGGTCTCATGAACATTGTTAAGAACAATAATAGTGGAGAAGGAGAAAGCAATATATGAATATGAAGGAGAGAAATGATGATAACTTAAAAATCATAAACATGATATGGATTATGAGTAGATTGAATACCTTTTCTAAGAGCAATAGGCCAAACATGATTAGAGTTAGGAGAAGGTGATGAAGATGAACGAACCATGGTATGGGAATTTGGTGGTGGAGGATCTAAGTCATAGGTATCTTCGGGCAAGGATGAAGGAGTGATTTGTGCCCGATCGGTATGTGGGAAGAGGTGGTAGAACAATGTCATCTGTACTTTGAGCTTGAGTTTGAGAGGAAGAAGGAATAATCAAGGAATCACACATGGTACTCGAAGGACCGGTTGATCTTTGTTGCTTTTTCAAAATTATTGGTTTGCAAGTAATGAATGTGGTGCCAAGTTGGCTATTTGCTTCTTTATCTTTGGGGTTGTCTTGCTTAATGGTTAGACCTGGAAGCTAAAGAATTATTTTATTGATATCAATCTCACCAATTACATTCTCATCATCTCTATTTGTAGTAACTAAAACCTTTAGAGGTGGAAGTAAAAATATGCTGAAATAAATAGGAAGATTTTGTAGATATGTTTTCCTAGTTACTATGGAGATATTGAGAATATTTTTTATCCTGATAACCTGTTTTTTACCAAAGTTAGAAATTAGTTAAATTGACATTTTTTTTTGGCTTTGTAATAATGACAAGTGTTAAGTGATTAAATCCCATGCCTAAATTGTGCATGGTGTACTGTGTGTATATTACAGTCTATGTAATATATTTCTTGTTAAAAGGAGAAAATAAGTTTAAAAAATATGGCCAAAAAGTCTCTGATAATATGTTATCCAAATGGGCCTAGAAAGAATAATTTGTGACACTATGCCTATGAATTGTGCTGCGCAAGCTAAAAGGTTGCCAAGAGAAGTATAAACTACATTGGCTATTGTTGATTGATTTTTTTGGTTGAGTCGTGCTGTGAGGCTGTCCTGTCTTCTGGTTTTAAAACAAACTTAGTTTTAGTTTGCATTTACCCCTTTGAAACTTGTACTGCTGCAAGATTGGTACTGTTATTTTTAAGTTTTGAAATTGTCCAATATGCCTTGGTGCATCTGTTTCAGATTTGTATAACCAGTTCTATTTTTATGTGCAGGGAGAAAGCTGACAGGCCTTTTCGTTGCCTTGATTGTCAGTATAGGAGAGAACTTGTTAGGGTATATTTAACAAATGTAGAACAAATTTGCCGGCGTTTTGTGGAGGAAAGAAGAAGCAAGCTTGGGAAGTTGATAGACGATAAAGCTCGGTGGTCAAGGTATTTCATGTTCATCTTCGATAATATCACCCTTTTGACATGTGTGTATACTCTAAATGGTTTCATTATATATACTGTAATTTTTATCTTGCTTCTAAGTGTGGTATAGAAAAAAGTTCATGTTGCTTGAAGTATCAATTCTTACTTAATTTGGTTTTCCTTGTATCATGAGTGTAAAAAAATGTTAGGCATATTAGGAAGAAAAGAAATGACAAGAGAGGGATACTTAGTTTAATCTGGTTGATGTGATAATGGTATATGATGTATTGTAGGCATCTGTGTAGTTTTTATGCATATGATGAATTATGAAGTTTGTCGTGTACAGTATAACCTATAATGAGTTTAATCTATCACCATACATATTTAATTAGGACATATACGTAGTATGCTGTATCTATATTCACTACCACTTCTATTTGTGGTGTATTATTTTATTCGTAGATCTATATTCATATACTCTGCATTATCCGCAGCTTCTGTACTTTTTGGCGGGAAATTGATCAAACTTCTAGGCGTCGCATGTCAAGGGAGAAGACAAATGTAATTTTGAAAGTAGTTGTGAAACATTTCTTTATAGAAAAAGAAGTAACTTCTACTTTAGTAATGGACTCCTTGTATAGTGGGTTGAGGGCTCTTGAAGGTCAGACTAAGTGCAAGAAAGGTAGGGTAAAATTGTTGGATGCTGAAGAAATGCCAGCACCAATTGTCCGTGCCGAGAAAGATATGTTTGTACTGGTGGATGATGTTCTACTGCTACTTGAAAGAGCAGCTATAGAACCTTTGCCTCCAAAAGATGAAAAGGGTCCTCAAAATCGAACAAAGGTGAGTAATATAATGGGTTGGTAAACTTGAGGCTTTTGATTATTTAGGAATGTCTGTTTATTATTCAGGTTTATATATGTGTGTGTGACTACAGAGAGAGAATGGATTTTTATAGAGGAGAAACTTAAAAGTCTACTGTGTCTGATACAACAAAACAACTTCAGAGCATGGACTAAGTCAACTAATTGCAACAGAAAATTTAATATAATCTAACAGTCCCTTTCAAGCCCCAGCATAGAAGTTGTAAGCACCAAGCTTGGAACATATCGAATTCACAGTCTGCTCATAGATTTGGTCAGTATATCTACAATTTAATAATTAAAATTGAGAAATTTTGTAGTAATTTCTAGGGACAACAACTTCCCCCTAACAAAATGACAATCAGTCTCTGTATGTTTAGTTCTTCCATAAAACACTGGAGTAGAGGCAACGTGAAGAGTTGTTTGATTATCACAGTACACCCTCATTTACCGATTTTCGCTATGTGAAAAGTTGTTTAATCCTCACTAATTCACAAGCAGATGAAAACTCTGTTCTGCATCTACACTTGATCGAGCAACTCCACTTCTTTTCTTGCTCTTCCAAAAAGTAAATAATGTTTCCTCCAATAGATACACAATATTCTATAGAATACTGTGTCTATAGGTATCTTGCTCAATCAATCTTATAATACAAAAAATCTAGGCATCACCCCTGTAGGACTTTTTTGATACATCTAAGGATACAAATAATTGGATTCGAATGATCATTATGAGGATCTGTACGGATTGACTAACAACCATAAGAACCATCAGACTTTGTAATTTAGAGGCAAACGGATTGACTAAAATAATTGATTTATATTTATGAAATTATAGAAGTAATAGTATAACAAAAAAATCTTACGTGTATGATGTAAGAAAAGTATACCTAAGAGCAACACATGATTCTTTTGTTTGTTAGTATATATTACTTGCCAAATGCTGTTTATGAACTAGTTAATGTCTTTTGTTTTTAGAGTTGACAACATCTTGTGTTCAATTTGGTAGCTCGTCATAATAAAAGATTTGTCTTTGTAAAAATTGGAATTTCATTCTTAAATCACCCAAATATAACATTAAAAGCATCTAAACATAACATTAAAAACATCTAAGCATAACCTTGAGCCATTGCAGGAAATTGAGTCATTAAAAAATTAAACAGAATTGTAAACATAATCCTCTAGCATAATCATTCTTAACATTAAATTGTATAATATAATTATTTATGTCAGTAATATACTTTAATTAAATTAATATATATATATTGTAATGACTGTGAAATGCACAGGAAAACGTTTTTACTTATTTCTTTCATAAAAAGCCCTTACTATTTTTTCTTCCCTTTCTACCATTCCATATATGACACCCCATTAAAAAATATAAATAATTTTTTTCTTAGGTTCAAAAAGATCAATCAAATATGTCATATTGGTATATCATATTGGTATGGACTAGCGTTCTATATTTTGCAAGTAAAATTTTCAAATTGTAGTTAAAAATTATAAATGAAACAAGTTTTAGCCTAGTTAGAGTTTTGGATATATATTGCACCCCTAAAGTCGTATTTTGACTAACCTGGGAATTGTTATATATAACACATTATCTTGAAAGTGTCAAAATTCTTTTGGTTGCTAAGAAATCTGGTTCACCGTTTTTTGGCAGGATGGAAACTCTGGGGAGGATTTCAATAAAGATTCTATTGAGCGTGATGAAAGGCGTCTCACTGAATTAGGTCGCAGGACTTTGGAAATATTTGTCCTTGCCCATATATTCAGGTAGTATATTTATTTCTGAATTCTTCTAGTTTTCTTAGGTTAACTTGTCATTTACGGACTCTCTTCTGAATTACTGATTTTTTGTTAGCAATGATATTTAGGAATAAGATTCCTTTTAATTCACACCAGTCCTTTGCATATCTATCCATTGTGTTCTATTTCATGTTTGAAGGTTATACTTTCTTTTACTGTTTTAAAAAATTCACTGTTGTGTTTTTATATTTTAGAAAGATGAGGGTTTAATATGATGACAGTTTCTTGGAATTTTCTGTTCTAAAATGCCATGTGAACTTGGCAAGTTGGCATGGCTCATATTTGCTTTTAGACACCGCACCATGAAGTTGCCTATGGAATCCTATGGACTTAGTGAACTAGTTTTTAGCCTTTATTTCAGAATTCCACAAACCTCAATTTCAGAGTATGGCTCAATGCTTATACACAATTATGGATGGGTTGTGTATTTAAATTTTAAACTGTGCAATCTACGGTAGCATGAAGAAGATTTTCTTTGCAAAAGTTTAATTAAATGGGTTATTTAATAGTGGATGAGCAATAAGGAATTTTGTACTTGTCTACTTATACCTTTGCTTCCAGGGCATAGCATCATACTCTGGAGGTTAAGTTTGAATTTTATACTATTCCTTCTCTGGCATACATGATTCGGAATCTGTGATATATAAATGTGCAACCATGGGACACGATAGAATTTGACTTAATAATAGTATCACGTGAAACAATAGGAAATGATGGATAGCTGGCTTGATAGCCACTAGTCTCAATTCGGCACTTTGCAGTTAACTTCGTGGTCCATGGAAGTTTATCCATGCCCATGTAGTGCGCTATCATTTTTTATGAAGAACTGAGTCAGTGCTCATTATTTATCCACTAGTGACCTGGATTTTATGTGGTTTTTTGTATGTATTCATTGATTATTCGTAGGATTCAAATGGATTAGGTTATCCTGATTATTTACTTTATGGGTGCAGCAATAAAATTGAGGTTTCCTACCAAGAAGCTATTGCTCTAAAGAGACAAGAAGAGCTCATTCGTGAAGAAGAGGCAGCCTGGCTAGCTGAAAATGAGCAGAAAGCAAAACGTGGAAATGAGAGGGAAAAGAAGTCAAAGAAAAAACAGGTCTGTGTATCACTCATCTAATCTGCATTATCAATGGATTTTCCATGTCCTAAAGTTGATTACACGATGCTATTGATTCTGTGGTTGTCTTGATATGCAATTTTCAATATTTAGGTGTTAGAACTTTAGATTCAAGATTAATCCTTTCTTATTAGTTTAACTGCGGAACATGCATAAAAAAAATCAGGTAGCGTTACTATTTTTTTATCTTATGGGAGAAACCATCTAATTTCTCATATAACTGCTATGGCTGGAATATTTGTATATTAAAACCTCAAGCTTTTGGCCTGTTCGTTTATAATGAGATCATGAATACATTGTTTGCCTATATTTATGTTTCATGTACATTTAAGACCCTTTATTTTCTTTTCCAGCCTTCCATTTGCCTAAATTGCTGCGTAACAACGAACTAAAGCATTCTTAGGCTACTTAACTCTAATTTGAAAATATTTTGCCAGGAATTTATAAACTATAATTCTCCCTAGATGTTGTTTTCTTGACGTTCCTTTTACTTTGGCATGACTGTTATTTGTGGGATTAAAAGGATGTTATGCATGTCACTGGTGAAAGTAGTTGTATTTTCTTTTTAACTGTTAACAAAATCCTTTGTCTTGACTGCAGGCTAAACAGAAACGGAACAATCGAAAAGGAAAGGACAAAGTTAGAGAGGATAGACCGGCTGTGGCACTGCATGATAAGCAGCAAAACGATGCTGTTGATGAGAAAAAGCATTCTAACATGGAGGAAGTACAAACTCTTGATGAAAAGCTTGATACCCTGGAAATTGTTTCTGATGTGTCTGATTCTGTTGATGGGGTCGGTGAAGTGCTTCAGCCTGATTCTGAAGACAGAGATGTAAGTCCTGTAAATTGGGATACTGATGCATCGGAAGTCCATCCTCCAACTGAGGCTAGTAGCAATGGCATAGGTAGTATTTCATCTGTGCAAAATGGAATGCCTGAGAAAAGAAGCAGTTCAGTCATGGATGACAGTTCTTCAACATGTTCTACTGATTCATTACCATCAGTGGTGATGAATGACCACTACAAGGGGAACTCTTTTTCAAATTACGATGTCCAAAAGTTTCCTACCAAGTAAGTATATAGAGTAGTGTTTCTTTCAGGTAGACGAATATTCAGTGATTTGAGAGGTGTGTTAATTTGATTTGGCACTGCTTATCTGTAGAGGCAAGAACCAAGTAAAAACATCATGTAATGTGGGCCGGTGGACAAATGAAATAGATAGTCAGCCATCCGGTTCCACTGGGGATGCTGTTGACGTTAATGAGTCTGGAAGTCGCAAGTTAGGTGAATCTGAGTCTGAGGGTGCTGTTATCTCTTTGCAGGATCGATTAAAGTGGCTTGATCAACATGTTGTCAGAAAGGTGGTATTATTACCATAAGCTTATCCTTTCTTTCATAATTTACTTTGGTTACGTTATAAGTCCCCTTCATAGATTACCTATAACTTTTTCATGTTTCCTTTTTACCATAATGATCAACCTCAAGTGTTTTGCTAATTGATAATGATTTTACAAGACATTTATATTGGTCTTGAAAAGGACAATGACTGAATATATTGCTTATATATTGTTTTTATCAAAACTCATTACCAGAGTTTTATCCAAGGTAATGTGGTTCCAATACTTTAGACATTGTTGAAAACTAACTTGTGTCTAACATGCTTCCGATAACATGAGGTAACATCTCATACGAGATAGAAGATTGGAGCTAGGACAGTAGTAATCGGTTATATTCCTCCCATGATTGAAACATTTAAAACACAATCAATATTACGATCTTCAACTGTAACAAACCTATGTGGAATATCTAGACGTACCGGAAGATGATGTAACCTATGGGCTTTGATGATTGATTCTACTTGGTGACAACATACATAGCATTAGTTTGAGTTGCAAAGGTTTTGAGAAATTGAGAAAAAAAAAAAAAGTATACATGAAGAAAGATATGCTTTCTAATAATAATACCTAATAATTTGTTAGGCCGAAAACCAGGAGGTGATGCTTTATTAGATATCTTGTTTGAAAGGGTGATCTGCGTATTTGAACTACATATAACTTACTTTCATTTTTAAATCCTTCCATTCTACTGTCATACCTCTTAGCTATGTAGATGTCAAGATTATCGGATATTTGGCTTTTTAATTGTTAGAAAGTTTATTGTTGTCTTATGTTTAGCGTTTATAAAAGTGGTTTTTGCTGTACCTGTCAGACTTGTAGGGTCCTAGGAGTACACCTTTCTATCCTATCTTTTGTACTTCTGATTCAGACTTGAATATATACAAATATAGATATGCTGAGAGTTTCACTATCACACTATCATGCATTTTCAGTACAAGGGAAATCTTGTATTTCGAACCCGAAATCTTAAACTTCTGCACTTTCAAGGCTTTCCGCACGGTTCAATATTTGACGTAATACTTTAACCTCGTCCTAAAATGGACTCATATGACAAAATCTGGACTTTATTTTCTTGAAGTGTGTGAGAGATTAGATTTGGAATGGTAGTAGAAGTGATGATGGATTTGATTTTTTATTTATTTCGCTGTTTTATTTGATAGGAAGAGGATACACCTTCGCTACAAAATAAACAAAGCATCAAAGACCAAGTTATCATAGAAAGAACTGTTAACAATGAAAGCCTACAAAAAGAGAAGAAATCAGCAGTGTCATCCTCATCTAGTAGTCCTCCAGGAAACTTACCTGTTCAAATGAAGTTAGAAAATCAAACTAGAGTTATTGGAGATCCTGTTCATGTCAGGAAAACATCTTTTGGTGCCTCACAACCGACAGATAAAGAGGTGTCCTCTTCTTTAGCTTCCGTATCGCAAGTAACAACTGGTCCAAAAACAGAGATCCAGAAAACTTCACCACCAAGATTAACTGAAAGGTCCATGGCACAAGTGGCCATGATGTCAAGGCCTTCTAGTGCTCCACTAGTTCCTGGAGGTCCCAGGCCCACAACTGCAGTTGTCTCAGTGGTTCAAACTGCTCCACTACTTGCACGCTCTGTGAGTGCAACTGGTAGATTGGGTCCTGATCCCTCTCCTGCTACCCATAGCTATGTTCCTCAGTCCTACAGAAATGCAATTATGGGGAATCCTGCAGTCTCAACTGCTGCCAATCTCCCTCATTGCAGCTCTAGTTCAGGAGTAAACCCATCTCCTGGCTATTCACAACCACCATTGGTTTCATCACCACTATTTCTATCCCGGAGCTCTGACAAATTGGATTCAAATGCTTCCCAGTCTGGTGTTCCCTTTGGTATGATTACTCGAGATGTCTTACAAAACGGACCAAATTGGATTGATAGTTCTCATAGGGAAGCCAGCAGAAACTTACACTATGAACCACCTTCCCGACTTAGTGATGTTCAAAACCTAGACTTGTACAACAAGCCAACAGACAGTAGATTGGACAATGTATCAAATGAGTTCTCTGCTTGCACGTCCAGGCGTCAGAACCAAGGTGGTTTGGTGGATGAGTTTCCACACCTCGATATCATAAATGATCTTCTTGATGAGGAGCATGGTATCGGGAAGGCAGCCAGGGCAAGTTCAGCCTTCCACTCCCTCAATGATGGACCACAGTTGCTAAATCGTCAATTCACTTTTCCTGGAGACTTGGGTACAAATGATGATTTGGGATCATCCGCCAGTTCTTGTAGGTTTGAGAGATCAAGAAGTTATCAGGATGCCAGGTTTCAACAAGGGTATAGCTCATCTGGTCGGCATTTTGATATGCGGCCGGATTATCTTCCACAGGCGAGTACAATGTCATCATATGGAAATGGCAAGGTAGAAGGGCTGACTCCAAACCAGTGGCAGGTTGCTGGTTCTGATCTATCTTATCTTGGCATGAGAAACACAGAGAACAGTTACTCATACTATCAAGATTACCCAAACATGGTATGCAGTGTGAATGGTGTGAATGGTTATACTGTATTCAGGCCTTCAAATGGTCCTTAGAGGGAAGTGATGACAGGTTGCCCACAAATTAGTGGGGTCATCCACAAGTGTAATAATGTATTTCAGGAAATTGTTGGGTCTCTATAGATTGGAGTGAGGTTGTATCCCCTTGATAGGAAAACATTTTGTAAAGAGTGTTTCCGATTAATTTGGTTCCAGCTTTTCATAAATTTATACATGTCCTAGCTTCTAACAGTGTTGGGATTTGGGCCTTCTGGGATTACAGATACTGTTTCATTCGTGTTGTCAATGTAATCTTAAAAAGTTGAGTTTTTTTTGTACATGTTCTACAAGGGACTGCATCTTTTATTAGCCTAAAACTGTCATAAGATCATTAAAATATGAACTGGAATAGGAAAATATTTTTCATATTTCGACATCTATTCATAATTTTCTTACTGTTCAGTGGTATGAAGAATAAACTGCTATTATAGTTTCTCCTTGTGTAGAAAGCTATTACAATACACTATGAAAGTATTTAAATTTTATAATTTGCTATTTTGATCTTTCAATATGTTAATATGATCAAGTTATATGAGTTTCGATATCACATATTATATTTTAAAGATTTTTTTAAAATATTATTCAGAAGGTAAAGGGTCGACTTTTCTTATAATGTGGTCTTAGTTTCATCTTAATTTTAATATTTTATTTTACAATAACATGTGTATTAGTAATGTAATTCTCCCTTTTCTTTATTAATATGCATATTTAAATAATGATTTCATGAGTATGAAAATCTCTTTTAACGAGAGATCATCAATTTAAAAAAAATATTTTTTATATTTTTATTTTAAAAAATGTATATATTTACTTACATTATAATTATTTTACTATGTAATTATAATAATATTATGATTATATACTTATATTTATTTTTTATAATACTGATTATTTACAAGAGTTAAATATGAAAAATTTATATCATTTTATGAGTGTTAAGTTTGTAATAATATTTATTTATGAAAGTGTACTATCATACAATATTATTGAGTATAAACATGTCATTATTAATATATATATATATATATATATATATATATATATATATTTCATAATATTTGATAAATTAATTTAGAAATTTATGATTCTGAAAAATCGCTTGTTAATGAGTAAACTAAATTTTGTAATATCAAAAAAATATAGAACAGTAATAAAATAAAGGTTACTTCTCATTCCAAAGTGAAATTTTATCTTAGTATACAAAATTGGATCCTGTTAAATTTTTTGTTGGTTGTGGTTTTTTAATTCAAAATACAGTCCTATTTTTATAACGTTTCTAATTTAAAGTTAACTTTTAAAATATAATATATTGAGATATTGCACATATATAGATAATATGACAAAAAAATATTAACACGGTAATAAGATAGTATATTTACCTTTTATTAGCAACTATTATATATGATGTATATACTTTTGTTTTTTTTTTCTTTGGAAGAGTTTTAAAGGAAAAGATGACTTGTAATTTAAGAAATATTATAATTCACTTCAAAAAGTTTTTTATACTTTTTTTTTTACATATCGAGTAGCTATTCTCATATTGTATCAATCTATGTGAAGTTAATTTTCCAATATTTATAATTTTTCAATTTTATAAAAAAAAAACATTTAAGTGATTAGAAAGGTAAAAAAAAATAAACTTTAAATTAAACACATCAATTCCAGTGCAGTTTCATGAGGTTTTATTAAAATTTGACATTTTGTTCATATCTGTCATATAAAATATAGCTAGAAAAAAAATAAAAGAGAATTTTGTAATGTAATCTCAATAGACCTAATAGCTTGTCAATGTAGTCAGTTTTTAAAATTTGTTTCACAAAATATATTTTTAATTTAAAAAAGTAGATATATAAGAAATAAATAGAGGAACATTTTTGTACATATAAGAAACATAAAACGATTTGCAATTGCACTAATTATTAATTTATTTTTTACATCAATTTGTCGAGAATATTAAATTTATCGAGAATATATTAAATTATATTAATTATATTCTTAAAATTCCCTTCTTTCAAATCAAACATACATATGATAATGGTATAACCAAATGTGAAATATTAATTAAAGATAAACACCATTAAAATATTTAATTTTATAGATTTTTTGAAAAAAAATTGTATTAAAAGGATAAATCTTGCATTTAGTATTATGTTGTTCATCAATTATATTACTTAGATGAAATTTTAAATATAGTGAAAAACAACACAGAAAATACCTATGGTATTGTAGGTAAGTTTTGTCTTAATTAAAAACCAATCAATTTAACTACTTTTTATTCTTCACAATTACATATTTAATTCTTATACATAGAATACTTGAGGTAGCATTGATTTTGTGGATTAATTGTGAATATTTAATCATGAAAAATTGATAAAAATAAACTGTATGTATTTTTATTAAATAAATAATGACAAATAAGATTTTTAAAAATTTTTAACTGATTAAAATAGACTAATAAAATAATTTTATATCTTGTCCCTTACAATCTAAATTAAAATTTATCTGATTTATCCTGTAAAACATAAGTTATCATTGTCTTCTTCTCATCCTTCTGTTTTAAAACCATCACCACTGTAACATCCTTATTCCTCATTCTAGAATTGATTTTTAATTTTCAGTGTCTAAATTTACAAAAATTAAATAATGTTTTCTCTTATCAAAACCCCAATTCCAGAGAACTTTTGCTTTTGTAATTTTCTCTCTGTCAAATTCGAATTCAAATAGCAAAAAGGAATAAAAACTAAAATAACAACTCAAGATATATATATATATATATATATATATATATTTTTTTTTTTTTTTTTTTTTTTTTTATAAAGATTAAATTTTTAGTGTGGGGTAAGGTTTTTTTTTTAAAAAAATTTTTAAAAA
>Ga0099825_1005380_pt1 | contig 16430 bp, 7 predicted proteins | sample SiratroredBW_FD_76838 | JGI IMG/M metagenome (GOLD analysis project Ga0099825, IMG submission 76838) | Root nodule microbial communities of legume samples collected from California, USA - Siratro red BW | ecosystem: Host-associated > Plants > Roots > Nodule | place: USA: California | collected...
AAAAAAAAAAAAAAAAAAAAAAAAAAAAAAAAAAAAAAAAAAAAAAAAAAAAAAAAAAAAAAAAAAAAAAAAAAAAGAGTATACAATGGTGAAACCAAACCATGAATAACAAACATGAGTCACATTGCAACAATATCAAGGTGTTATGAAACTTACGCCTCAAAATGGTGAATGACGATGGTACAGGGATGATCTACAAGGTCCTTGGGAATTAAGCAACTACAACTTGATGTGTCTCGGTGACTTGGACTTGAACTATGAATAATGACTTGAGAATGGCTGCTTCTTGGTTCTTATGTACAAGTGCAATGTTAGGAGACAAGTGAACAAGTAAACATTTACAAAGATCATGGATTTTCTAGCCAAACTTTTCCCTCTCTTCAATGCTCTTCATCAAGGCTAGATGCTTATCTGAACTCTACAAAGTCATCCTCGTATTTCTCACCAAATACATTAAAGCAAACCATTACAAATCCCCTTCATCCCTTTCTTTTCAATAGGAAATCCATAGAAATAAACAAAATATAAAAAAGATGATAAATGAATCACATTCAAATTTACATGACTTGGTTAAAAATATTTTATAAAACTATAAAGTGCTAGATTTTTTTTTTAATTTAAAACCACTAGAATTATGTTTAAAATTTTTAAATATATATATATATATATAGAGAGAGAGAGAGAGAGATAGGGAGGAAACCTAATCTATTAAAACATAATCCGAAATATAAATAGTCAGAGCATGAAAAAATAGCTCATTATTATAATAATTTTTCAATTTTGTTTAACGTTCTTAATTTAATTCAATTTTTAAAAAAATGAGTTAATGTAGTCTCTTTTACTAAATTGATAATAAGGACGTTAATACCATAGCACCTGCCACAAATAGATAATAACTCATATTTCTGTGATAACTTTATTACCATCCGCTTATGGAAAATAATTGTATTCACTAAGTTTCTAAAAAATGATAGATCAAATTTAAAACATTCAAAATAATAAAAAAAAATCACTAAAAAATTCACATTAAAATCCCAATTACTAAATCCAAAAATACAATATTAAAAACCCTTACTAATCACTTTTGCTTCCATTCAATTTATTTTGAAACTCAATGTCACCGTCGGGGCTCTATCATCTAATGAACAAAATGATCCTCCATCAATTTCTTACAACATCATTGCATGATCTCTTCGTTTCCATCTCGTGACATTAGAACTTGTTTTCATCAACCTGCTCTCTTGTCACAAGTGCCACCTTGTGTCAATTCTTTGTGTATGATGCTGTTTTGGGAACAAAAGGGTTGGTGAGAACAAGATTGAAATGAAAGGGCTTAACATCTGATTGAGCTAGGACACGGGTTTGGAAGGGTTCAAAGATTTACTTTTATTTGGTATTACTTGGAATGGTAAGAACATCTTGTTAGCTCACTGGGGGCAAATTGCTCCACTAACCCAATTTTATATTTATTTTAAAATATTAATGTGATTAAGTATTTAGTCCTAAAGTCCTCACTGTTTCTGTTTTTAATATTTTAAAAATATATATGAATAAGTGTGTGTCTATAAGTATATTCATTTTATTAAACTTGACAGTTTTAAATGAATTATATATGATAAAAAATAAAAAAAAAATATTTCTTATAATCTGTTTTCCCTTTATAATTTTAATTTTGACGGATTAAAAACAAAGTAAACAAAATAAATTGATGACTTGACACATAAAAATGATATGGGAGATAACTTACAAATTATTTAAGTAAACATTAAATCTACTATAGATGTCCAAATAAATAATTTTCCAGAAAAGTTTAAAACAAATGATTAAGTCAATATGTAAAAAAAAATCCTAATACATATTAACATGACACTGACTTCAGAACTTGGCAGAAGGTAAGGCTTTGGACATTAGCACATCATCGTTCGTAGTTAAAATATTAAATGGAATAGCATAGGAAAAATATAATATTATTAAAAAGGTATATATAATCTTACTAATTTTACTTAATGGAAATGTTAAATACATTTATTTTCTATAAAATATTAAAATAGCTTGTAAAAGCATAAAACATAATTGGAAAAGCAAGTGCGTGCATGCATGACTATGGTTTGTTGTTGAGAAAAGATGTAAGAAGAACCTGTGGATTGATCTGACGGTGAGGGAAGATTGTGTGTGTAGAAGCGATGGAATGAACGGTGGTCCAAACAGCACATGTGGATGAAGTGACGGAGACTGAGATATTGCCATTCAGATTGTAACGTCAGCGACACGTTTCGCAATCACTCACACGTGTCCTCTTCTTTCCTCCTTCCCGGAGCTCAACTCAACCGTCACCCTCGAACTTCACGCCGCCGCCGCCGCCTATCCATACTAATCTGATCTCTCTCATCGATGCCTCTATTGTGGTGTCCCATTTGTGCAGGTCTCTCTCGTATTAAAGCTCACGACGCTTTTTCGTAGTAGAAAAAAATCATATTTAATCTGACGTCACCGTTTTGTTTGTGTCAGAAAAATGTACATCCACTGTAGCAGTAACTTTGCCACAATAAAATCCCCTGCACTTGTGTGTATTTCCAACCAAGGGTCAAATACTTAAGAATAATACTTACTCTGCATGTGTACAATATTAATGTTTAATATTTTTCAAAAAAATTATAAATTTCTAAATAAATGTTTATTTATCTATTTTATAATAAATATAGAGAGTAAAATAATAATTTTAAATTTTGAAGAATTAAAATGATAACATATTTGAGTCATTAAAAATTACAAGCTTATTTACTATGTGACTTAATTTAATTTTCGGTTTTTAGAGCCAAAATAAAATAAAATTAAGGATGTATTTAATAAAGAAGAAAGAAATGCAGAAAGATAAAATAAGTGAAAAATGAAAAGAAATATGTAAAATAAAGGCCGGTTTGTTAAAAAAAGTAAGTATAGCTGAAACTAATTTATTTTGATATTTTTTATTTAAAATAAAATTAAATAAATTTTATTTTATTATCATTCTTAATATTATTATATTTATTTATTAAAATAAAATAAGGTTTAAGAATACAAAATGAAATCAAGTATTCTACGATTGATTATAGAAGCTACGTAATGACTTTATTACATCATTTTTTATTTATTTTTATTATTTTACATAAAAATTGTTGTTGCCGTTATTTTTTTTTTTATAACTCTTCTATTCTACCAAATGGTTTACTTTTCCTTTTTATTCCTTTTCCCACTTCTCCTTTGCCAAACTCTTTTTAAGATTTTATTTAGATAATGCGAAAATAAAAAGTAAGAAACAGGAAAAAAAGAATTATATAGTGAAAAATGGATGGTTAGATTATGTTGAAAAAAAGAAATATAGGAATTGTATAAGAATTAGTTTCATTATAAAGAAGAGAAAATAAAAGAAAGTTAAATTTATTATTGAAGGACAGTCATGCTTATTCATTACAAATGAATTCATCTTTAATTTGTTAAAATAACAATGTTACCACTTTGTTCAAAATTCTATTCAATTCATTTATACTCCGCGGTACATAATGGATTGTATCCTATGTGGAAACTTTTATGTAAAAGGTTATATAATTAATTATGATTAATGTATAACCTATTATGTGGGGTTCTTAACACAAAATTGTCTACTTATTAACTGACATATGATCATACATAATCACTTATATAACTCTTGTGGTAATTATATTTTATTTGGGAAGCTACATAGTTAATCAAGCTTAAGATATAACAGATCATGTAGTCTTTATGCATCGAACTAGCCATCATAGGTACTTCAAATTAATTGACTAGCACAAAAACATTTTAGACAAAGGTAGAAAGCCTCAAATGACTTTCTTCATATGACCAAACAATACTCCAATTTCACTTTTGAGGTTCTTTTTATAAAAATAGAGTAATAAATAAAATTGTTTGAATTAAAAGAAAAAGAGTAGCGAGTGAAGAAAAAATTGTTTATTAAAGATTTAATTAAAATAATAAAAAAATATAATAATTTGATAATTTAATTTTTTTAAGGTGCCTTTATATTACCAAATTACCAACATGTTGTTATATTAAAAAAACTACCAAAATACATATTTTGCTTGTGAAAGGCAAAAAAAAGAAGTATTTCTCGTCTCATTTCTTCTCATGCTTGATAGGTTTATCATGCATGCCACTTAAATCAGTTTTGCATAAACTATGAGTTCAGATTCTTTATTATATCTTTTGTATATTTTTAAAAATACACTAATTATGATATATTAAAAATTTAATATATTTTAAAATATGAAAATTAGTGTATATAGCATAATAGAAGGATAACCCAACAAAACCCAATAACAAATCAAAATTCCTTGAAAGATACAAATACACTCTTTCTCACCAAATTCTTCACTTTTTTTTTTCTACAAACACAGTACACTGTGCAAACAAAACGCAAATGAGTTTAATTATCAAACCTGGAAATATTCTCCCATTTCAGCTCCTTTTTCACCATCTCAAAAAGTGCAACCCAAAAACAGAGTGTAAAATCACATGTTAAATACATTTATATTGATTTACAATATTATATAATTTTGTTTTAAATCTTTAATACTTGTACGTACTTTTAAGTATGTTGAACATATTAGTTATATTAAGTTATAAACTAACATATATGACTAATTGATAATAAATAGTTTATAACATACCCGTTTCAATAATTACGTGTGATCTTTCACTGCTTAATTACTTGTGAATACTTTTTTTCTCTTACATATAATATTTATAAATTATAAAGAGTAATTTTATTTGAGTTAAATCAAATTATTATAGAAATGAACTCTTTTTTGAAATATTTAACAAAATTTAATATTTAGAATTTAATTTTATATTACTGCTTTAAAAATATTATTAAATGATCCATGAATTTAGTAGTTTGCTTTTAATGTTTTTCTTAGGAGCCCTTTCAAAAGTTATTTTAAAATAAATTAAGTATAAATTATTTATTTTATAAAATTGTTAGATATGGTTATGAATTTTAATATCTCATTTAGACTGACATCTTAAAGTTATTTACTGTCATTATATTACTTATATTATTAAAAAGAAAAGAAAATGATGTCCAAAGTTCAAAAAATACTCTCCAATGCAATATCATAGAAATCATTTATGCCAGGCCAAACAAAAAAGGAATGATAAGTAAGGATTTTCAGAACTTGATTTTAAAAAACATAGCTATCTTTAAGAGACCAAGGCATATCATTATAAGTAAAATCCTAAGCCACTCTAAGGAGATAAGATTTGTTTTCCTCTTATAAATTGAGAACTTCCAAGCCCCATTAGACTTAGAACTGCAAACGATATTCTAATTAATATTAACCATACTCGCCTTGTTACATGCCCATATGAAGTTCTCATTTGTTACCCTCCTTAAGAAGATTAATATAGGCCATTTTATAAATTTTAAAGCTATAAGCCATAAAATCATATATAATTGAACTGACTAATTAAACCTTTCCCAATACTTAATATTTTTCCTTTCCAAGAAACCAATTTACATTTCACCTTATCTATTAGAGGTTGGAGGAATCTATTCGTGGGAGCACACACTAGTAGAAAAAACTTATTTAACTGCGATTCTACAAGGCTTACAATCGCGATTCTGGAACTGTAATAGATTTAACCGCGATAAAAGTACTCAAGCTACCACCTCGGTTGTATAACTGTAATGAAAAGTATAATATACCATCGCGGTTGTTTGTTAACAACCGCGATGGTATGCGGTTTTTCTACAAACATGTGAATTTCTCATTCAAACTCTCATGGCCAAACTCACGTGCTCTGTTCTGAACCTAAACATGTTGCTGCTGAATGACCCAGTTGGGTTTGGTTGGCCTTCCCCAAACCGAACCGCACTACTGCTTCAATCTCGCAACCTAAGAAACCAACAACACATTAATCACTGTTAGAAACCCTCGTAGACAGGTAATAGGGCTAAAACAAAGCATGTATCAATGGGAAAGTGCATAAAAGGAACCAAATGAAGAAATAATTACAGAAATAGCTTCTCTCACCTTATTTTGGTTAGGTCGAGACTGAGCAAGTGAACCCCCAATGTTCTGAAAGTCATACTATGAAACATGGTTGTTATTTATTTTCAATCTTGCGACTTGTCCGGCGACGACTTATATGACTTCCCAGGGGTCATTGTTTTCGTCAAACGGCATCGTTGAGGGCGAAGGAACACGAGAGTACCCATTCGGGCTTCCGTCCCTGGAAACGACGCTTTGACCTGACCAGCTCCCGATTCCGGTCAGCGGCGACTGCGGCGAACCGACTAAACCCTGAGTCTTCCTCAGAGAAGAGAGTCCAAACTCGTAGGAGAACTCGGAAGGAAAAGCAAAAGGGGCGTCGAGTTTCAATGGTTGTAAACAAAGGGATGCGAGCGTATATGGATAGGTGATGTAACCCTAAAATAGGGGATACGAGCGTGGTTGTTAGTGGGAACCGCGCTAGTATCGCACATACCATCGCGATTGTTTAAACAACTGCCCTTGTATCTCCCTGCAAAATAATTTAAAAATTATTTTGCAGATACCAGCACAGTTGTTTAAACAACCACACTGGTATCTCCCTGCAATTTTTCAATTTTAAATATTTGTATGTCTTACCATCGTGGTTCTCGCTCCAACCACGGTGATATCTCATGCAACGTTAATTTGCGGTTGTTGTGGACAACAGCGGTGGTATGATTGCACTTAATTTCAAAAATGTCACCACGTTGTTTTTAATTGCGGTTTCCTCTTAACTGTGATGATATCCTGTCGTAAAATGTGTTTTTTCTACTAATAACATACAAAAATCAGAACACCAATATATTAGAAAGGAATAAATCCCATGTCGCAACCAATAAATTTTTTAATCCTCCCATTAAAAAAAACAGAATTATGAATAGTAAAAAGAAGGATTTTAGAGAAATTTATCCATTGACCAAAAACTGCACCATGAGACTGTAGAAGATCCACGAGATTAGATAAAGTATTTTTGTTATCCTTGGAACATACAAAGATATCATCACCGTAAAGGACATGAGAAGGGAAATAATGCCTTTAGGGTCAACCATAGGAAACATTTGTTGATAAAGAACAAGAGATAAGCCCCTGCTTAGAACTTCTTTGGCTAAGCAAAATTGAAGGGAAGATAAAGGATCTCCTCCTCGATGAGAAATACCCAACGAGATTCTCATTAACTTTAATAGAAAGAAAAGCATATTTAAGAATGATATGAATCCATTTTATCAAAACTTGTTGAAATCCAAACTATTGGACATCGCGAAAAGGAAACTCCAATTAAGAGTATCAAAGGCTCTTTTAATTTCAATTTTGGTATCAATATTATCTTCCTTAACTCTTTTCGAAAGCAAATTAATAGCTTCAGAAGCAATTAATATGCAATCTTTAATGTTTCTCACTTTGATAAACCATTTTGATTTGGGGATATGTTCCTACTGTAAATCACAACAAGTTTATCGGCCAAAATTTTAGAAATAACTTTAAACCTAAAATTGGTAACAACAATAGGCTTAAAATCCTTAATGGAGTTAGCTCTAGGAAGCTTACGAACGAGAGAGACAACATTGAAATTCATGCTAGGTAAGATGTAATTATGAACAAAAAAATTACTTCACAACAACACACATCATTATGAATGATATACTTAAAATCACTAGAAGTTTCAGACTAAAAGTACTTGCTTAACTTTAAAATTTTCAAGAATTTTAATTTGTTGTTGATTCTCCTGTAACCAAACCAGGAATACAATTAGAGATTTAAGACTCTAGCATGATAGAGAGAAACCAAAGATGTATCTTCAACATATAAATCCTTAGAAAAGGTAAGGATGTGATCTTCAATATGCTTGTGATCTTCCAAAACATAAACACCATCCAGAGCTTTATTAATCCCACTTGAATTGTGCCTCTTTCTCGCAATATAATAGAAAAAAATAGTGTTTTTTTAACCATCGTTGAACCAACTCAATTTAGCTTTCTCTTTCCAAAACATCGCTTGACAATTCAGGGTAATATTGAAATCATCCCTTGCTTCTTTCTCTTTTAAAAAAAGTGGTCCAAATCAGAGGGATAGTTTTATCAATATGTTCTTGGATGTAAGATAACACCTTCTATTTCTGAGTGACAATAATATGAATATTACCAAAAATTGTTGTATTCCAATGTTTAAGCTTAAGTCTGACTTGCTATAACCTTTTTTTTGTCACAAAATTAACATTGGACAACTAATAATAGGTTCAGATCAAGAATTATTGATCAAAGTTTTATAATCGGAATGTCATAGCTACATTTTGAGAATAAATTAACTTACTTACATTTTATTTTACGTTAATAAAGTTGAATAAAATTTAATTTAAAACTAATAAAAATATAAATTAAAATTATTTGAATAAATTCTTTTCAAAATAAATAAAACCGAATTATAAATATTATTTTAGTATAAATCTAATTTTAGTTCTTAAAAAAAAGTTCATTTATTGAATTTTCATATATTAGCACACTCTTTAGTTTAATCCAAAAAAAAAAAATAGAAGGATAAATTCAAAATTTTAATTGAAAAAGAAGTTGTATTTGTATTTTAATTTTTTTCATCTCTCTCGTCACTAAAAAATAATAATGTTTAGTTTTTATATATATTTTTTCTTATCTAAAGATGCTATTATAATAGTAATACTAATATTTTTTAATTTTTAATTGTTCTTTAATGGAACTTTTTAATGATTTTTGAAATGATAAAATTAAGTCAAATTTGCTGTTTGTTTTTCAAAACTATTTATGATTTACCTATTTAGACTAACCTATTAAGCATTACACTAAATATCTTACATATATCAATTTTTTTTTTATTAACAGTCAAAAGTATACTAAGGATGTGATTCTTCTTATGAATGGAGGGAGATAAAATGATGGATTCGAAAGGTAAAAGAGTGGAAAGTGAGATTTTTGAACTAAGGATAAAAAACTGTAAATTTATAAAAGCTCGTGAGTAATATAATAATTATGATTGATAATTTTTTTAGTTAATAAAATTATAAGATTACAATTTTATCCTTATAGTTAAAATTAATTTATAATAAACTATAATTAGTTATTTATACACGAAACTCACATGTGATTAAAACAAATATTCTCGGTTGAAAAAGATACCAATTATCTAACATTGTGGATACGTGCAAAAATGTTGAAAATGAATTTTTTAAAAAAATAGGAATAGAAATAATTTTAAAAGATTTAACCAAATTTATAAATTTCGTAAAGTTTAATAAAATAAACATAAGTTGGTGTAAAATTCAGCACTTAAGCATAATCGATTATGTGCTTCATTTTGGAGCATAATGAATTAAGCAAGGAACTAATTGACTATCATAACACTTAACATAATTGAAAACTTTAATTACTTTGTGGTACGAACACATTTCAGTAAATTCATTTGAGTCATAGTGAGAAGTATGGATTCAATCTTCAGAATCAGGCTAATTATTGTATGATTGATAATATTCATCATTACTATTATATCAAAATGTGTTGTTTTTTTTACTAATTATTCTTTAAATACTTTTGATAAGTGTTTTACTTGTTGACGAGTGACAATTTTCTTTCTTTTCATAAAGACAATTTTTAACCAACTTCAACATGTGACATGACTTGAAATCTTACCTCTGACATGTTTTTTTCTTTTCTATGTATTAATGAATGACTAAATAAGTTATTTCAGAGTCCTAACTAATATATAAAAAAACATCCATTCATCTAACTGGAGAAGGTTTACAATGACAGTGTAAAAGCATCCTAAGTATTTGTTCCAAGATTCTTCAAAATGTTCTTATATTAAAGAAATCTCTTATTTTAGGGGTTTAAGCTTGTTAGCCATAGATTGAGTGATAAACAATTTAGAAAAATCTTCAGAAAATATATGAACCTGTTAAGTAGGCTACTAAACCAATCTAAGGCCATTCTAGTCAATATAACTACAAATGTGTTGTATTGTACCCCATTCAAAGCACCATTGATTAAAATTTAAGCTCAAATGTTTTCAAATGACAACTTTAATCTTGGACACCATTGAATAGATAAATTATTTTCATCATATAATGAGTTGGAATTAATTTTTTCGGACCTCCATTGAGAAAGGTTGGAAATCTTGTTTTATTAAAGGTTCTACCTTCCTTATTTTAAAGGTGGTTATTAACACCTTTGGTACCTTTAGTGCATTATCATGTTTCCTTATCTTGACTTGTTAATTTATGGTATTCATAATTTGTTGTGACGTAAGAAATTTTTATTGTTATTCTCTTATATTGTCGAATTTTTGAATCATCTTATCTTCTTGTCTTTTTATCTTTCAAAATATTCTTTAAAGGTGTAGGATCAATTTTCCTAAACTTCATAATAGATATCAAAATATTTTAATTAAAGTCTCTAAAATAATTCTTAAGACTTAATCAAGAATATTAAATAATTTGGAAGTCTTATTTATAAGTGATTTACTTATCTAAATTCTTTCCATAAAAGAGGTTGATATGTATTTTTATTCATGCAATTCAACCACAACTTATACTTATTCTCATTTTATGGATCACTTTGCCATGTATCCTATTTAAATGTGTGTGAGATGAGATAATGACTTACCATTCTAAATAAGAAATATGTAGATATGTTTACTAGTAACTTAAATAAACTTTTTTAATTAAAAAATATTATTAACAAGTTTTTTTTTAATCTTATATCTTTCAACAATTAAAAGTGTTTTCCCCAAAACCTTATGGTAGAAGTAGGAGTAGGAGTTTATACTCAACTTTTACAATTCGTCCTTCAAATTTATTTTTAACGATTGAAATCTCCTGTGTGATATTAAACACAACAATTTTGTTGGCCATAATGATATAATAAAATACTTCATATAACATTATATAATATAACAAGAGGTACCTTGGGTAGGCTCACGTTAAATACTTTTCCACCATCTATCACTATATAAGGTAATATATGTCATATACACATTTAAACTTTATTAGTCATTTTTATATTCACTAGCTTCTATATCACAGTGTTTGTGGCAGTCATCTTCATTGCCAGAAGCAACCACTAAGTTCAGACGAATTAAAATCCTCTCTAACTTATAAGTGTTAATAAAAGTTATTCGTCTAATTAGATATGTATGAATTCGGAGTAAAAATTACAAACACGCTATTTTTGAGGATCTTGAATATAAATATTCTAAATTGATATCAAATTTCGTGACATATTTTAATTCGTCAAACGATATAACATTCTTTGTATTTAGCAGGCTCCTAACATAAAATTGAAATCTCAATTAAAAGTAAAATTTGTATGATTATAAAGATTGGATGAGTAATTGATTTGATTAGTTTTTGCATGATGAGAAAGGAATAGGTTGAGGAATCAGCCGCGCTTGTTATGGTCATAAAAGTATATATCAAGTTATCAACCGACTAATTCTTCAGTGCTTTTACAAAAAGACACCACTGAAGAATATTGTTGACTTATGTAACATACTTTCTCCGTAAGCTTACATGCCATGTACACAAATTTCTCGTACGTGTCATCATATATGACATATAGTGATTAAATTCAAGAAAAATTATATTTTTCACAACCTTCGTCGTGGAGTCTAAAATGGGTATAGAAAAGAAGGACACTGTGAAAAATACAGTGAGTGTTGGAATAACTATAAAAAAAAAATAGAGAAAAATGAAATGGTAGAGAAACAAGGTTTAAAAAATAAAAGGTGATAATGGAAAGGGTTACGAAAGACAATGCTACCCTTTCATGTGTAATACTAATATAGCTAGCTAGTTGGCCAACACATGGATGGAACCACCACTACATCCCAATTCTGAAAGCTTTACACGCTTTTAACACTCTCTAGAAAAGTGGTGTTCTTTTCTTTCTCTGAGGACTCGTAGCTTTTCCTTTTTCCCATTCTCTTCTTAAATCCATGGACACAGCTCAGTGGGCACAGGTACACAGAACTACTTTTTCTGTTTTCTTTCCATATAATCATGAAAATCTCTGCTGGGGGTTGTGATTTTCAACCATAATTTAGATTATTAAGTTTTGGGCTTGGGAAATTATTTTTGATTATATTGTGAGTGAGTTCTAAGGGGAAGTTAAGTTTCACTTTATCCCCAACTTTTTCTGATGTTCAGCTCAACCCCCCACTAAATTTCAATTTTTGTTGCTGTCTTTTTAAGATCTTTCCCTCATTTATTTTTATCTGCTATTGAAAGTACTGCTCCTTTCTTTTTCCCATTTTTTTTCCTTTCCACCATCTGATAAAGGATAAAGGACCCAAGAAAAAGTTAACATATTTGTTTGTATCATAGCACTGCTGTTGTAATCCCTCAAAGTGTTGTAATAAAAGCACCTTCTTTGTATACTTGTCTTGTTTGTTTCCTTCCCAGACTCTCTTTTTCTCCGCAAAGCTTTTGAATTCAGTAATGGCCTTTTGCCCTCCTTTTGATTTTATTGTTTTGAAATTTGGATATTTTTTCAGGGTATTGGAGTGGTTAAACCTATGGAAGGTTCAAAGCCTCCTCCTATGTTGGAGAGAAGGGTAAGGCCTCAGAAGGATCAAGCTTTGAACTGCCCAAGGTGCAATTCCACCAACACCAAATTCTGCTACTACAATAACTATAGCCTCTCCCAGCCAAGGTACTTCTGCAAGACATGTAGAAGGTATTGGACGGAGGGTGGTTCTCTCAGAAACGTTCCGGTGGGTGGTGGCTCTAGAAAGAACAAGAGATCAACTCCATCAGCTCCATCACCAGCATCCGCACCAACAAAGAAGCTTCCTGATCTCACAACAGCAAATTTCCCTCAATCTGCTTCTCAGGACCCTAAGATCCACCAAGGCCAAGACCTTAACTTAGCATATCCGCCAGCTGAGGACTATAACACTGTGTCTAAGTTCATCGAGGTTCCTTACAGCACGGAATTAGACAAGGGTAGTCTTCAAAACGCCACTTCCTCATCAACAACACCGTCTCAGTTGTCTGCCATGGAGCTTCTCAAGACTGGGAGGGGTTTAAACTCCTTCATGCCAATGTATAATTCAACTGGGTTTCCTTTGCCAGACTTTAAGCCACCACCTGGCCTTAACTTCAGTCTAGAGGGCTTTGAAAACGGTTATGGGGGTCTTCAGGGAATTCAAGAGGGTCCTACTGGTGCAAGGATCTTATTTCCTGTGGAGGATTTAAAGCAGCAGGTTCCAACCACCAATGAGTTCGATCAGCAGAATAGAAGTCAAGGGGATTCAACTGGGTATTGGAACGGCATGTTAGGTGGCGGATCGTGGTAGATATTTAGAGAAAAAGAAAAAAAGGGAGAACGAGGGTTGCTGTTTTAGCCTTTATTTTTTTTTTCTTTTCTTTTTCTTAATGGGGGGGAGTGTGGTTGTGTTTGGAGTGATCAGAAGCACTAACAAAATAGGGTACATGGCTGCTGTTTAGCTTCTTTTGAATCCATTTCAATTTTTGGTCTTCTTTTCCTTTCCCTAGTAGTCCCACTTTGATTGTTGGCTTTGGTCCCAAAGAATGTGGCTGTATTTTGAAGCTACCTTGCATTTTTATTTAGGTTAAGCAGCAGGAGCATCGAGTCGATAACCTATATCATAATCAAAACTGGTGATTTTTCATTTTTGGCTTTCCCGTGAGAATAACGCTTATTCTTGGGGTTTTGCCAGGATCTTCGCGCACGGTTTGCTGCTACCACAGCAAGGAAAAGGATTCCCATCAATACTATTGTCAGGTACCAAGAGAGTTTGGTCGGTCATGCACAACCTTCAAATTTAATGCTCGCATTTAAGTATAATTGATTTTGGTTAATAAGGGCACTTAGCAACAACTTAGTGCACCAAATAACTAGTTTTTAGGTTTGTATTTGTAAATTCTAAACTGGGTGATTTATATACAGTCCTGAAACATAAAGTGAGTTGGAATGATGGCTGTCAAATCCTTTACAGCAAAAGTGGTCTAACTCTCTCTCTCTTTTCCTTTCTTTTTGCTTGCCAACCGATCAGAAGTGTCAGATCTTAACAGTACCGCTTGGTATTTCAGATTCTTCCATCCCTTCAGCTTTCACGAAGCAACCAAATGAGATCTATAACATGACAGTAATAATACATGGGTACGATCCATGAATTAATTCTACTCAGCTAACTACCCTTTATTAATAATAATAATACACCGCTGTAAGGTGATCAAACTGCACTTTAACGTTTCCCTATGCTTTCCGATTACTACCACCTTTTAGAAACGATTAGAAAACTTTACCCCATCGTTTCTTGGATATCTTGAGTCCCTTGAGCCGAATGCAACCTATATTTTCTTTTTCATTCATTCATAGTTGGTCCCATGTTTTGCAGTAACAGTTCCCTTCAGTTGTTGATGAAGCTTCGTTCGGTCACTTTGGTCCAATTTGTGAACATTATTATTTTATTTATACATCTCCCACATGGGCTTTCTTATATTGAAAGCCGAAGAAGCTGGAGCTTGACTCTGGTCTCTCCTTTTCCAGTGGAGGGTCCTACAAACATTCCTCTTGGTAACCGTGCAGGAATATTATCCTCCACTGCGAGTGTCCTCCTCCACGTAGAGATACACCTCCTTCACTTTATCCAATATAATATTATAATAATGTACCCTTGCTAAATATTAATTCATGCTGCCCTTCCTTGCTTCTAACGTGTTAAGCATATGCATATCTATTTATACATTAAAATTTAACAACTGGCCATTGTGGTCATGGAGGAATCTACCTCTTTCTCATTGCCAAATTCAAGTCATGTATGATCTACTCCACAAAACATCCACTACCAATTCAACTAAACAAAGCTTTTTTTTATTATTATTGATTTGGTGTGTGGTAGTATCTATAGAATGTACTGTCATTCATTTGGATTTACGTCGGTACTATATATATATTTTGTGATCCTAGAAGAACGAGTCTACTATTTTTAGGGTTTGGTAAAAGCATGATTCATTCATCTACCAAGGAAATTCTCATTCCTTATGACTAAATCATGTGGGGAGAATTGATGTATGTAGGCATTGGATGATCAAAACCTAGAGGACGACCCTTTCAACCTAGGGCTTCTCTCCAATCATGACCTTTTTACATTAGGGTTTCTACGTACTAGACAGGCCCTAACATTAAGGACAGAAAGGGTAATTATTCACGTAGCTGCGGGACCATATATGTGCAAGCAGGTGATCATTCATTTTTCTAACGAAATCATGTTAAGAAATGTACACCTTTGGGATCGCCTCGGAGCAATTTGTTTGGCTACATATGGCAACATTTTTAAGTCAAGACACAAGAAAGAATGGGCTATACCTAGCTGCTTTGTATAAATTTTTATTGCAAATCCAACTAATTCCCTCCATTGACCACTATAAATAATTGTTACATCCTTGTTACCCGAATTTACTCTCTGAAAGATGCTGCTCAAGATATGTATATAGCGTTGCCCCGCTTCCTGATGTTACTTCATACATATCAACAATTCTAGCTGCCTACCTTATTATAGCTTTCTAGATTGCTATAACCGTCGTGTTTATGACCTGTGATCGGGCTGTGCCTTAAGAACAAATTTTAGATATTTCACTAATGCTTCCTTTAATAGTTGGTATTCTCAGCTTAATGGTTACTTTTTTCAACCATTATTTATTTTTTAAATAAATGTAGTGCATGTTTAGTAAGTAACACAGTGAATACAACTCATTGTGATTTTTATTTTTTTTTAAGTAACATAGATTACTTTCGCGACGATTTCAACATGATTTTATCCTGCGAAATTAAGCACACTAGTAAACTTACTTGTGGGGTGTCTTGATTTATGGAAATGCACATGCTATGAGGACTGAATATCTTTGATGGGTTAAAATTGAGAAAATAGTAATGCCTTAGTTTTGTTCTAGTTTATCCATACATGCTTCCTCGTTCATTGTCAAAATTGAAGATAATCACACATTCAACACTAAAAAAAAAATATTACATAGAGACTGCGATAGGTGAGATTCGAACCTACAGAATTGAATTTACCACTAAACCAGAACAATATTATTATCATAATATGATTATTAACATTCTTATTATAACTATTGTTATTATTATTATTATTGTAATTATAATTTCTATAATTAATAATAATACTAATATTAACATTATTAATAATATTTATAATAATAATAATAATAATAATAATAATAATATTATTATTATTATTAACAACAATTTTATTTAAATATAAATAATATTAATAATATCTAGTAATAATGTTATTAATAATATTTATTTTATTAATAATAATAATAATAGTAACAATACTATTAATGATATAGTAATAATATCAACAGAAATA
>Ga0099825_1005381_pt1 | contig 16429 bp, 10 predicted proteins | sample SiratroredBW_FD_76838 | JGI IMG/M metagenome (GOLD analysis project Ga0099825, IMG submission 76838) | Root nodule microbial communities of legume samples collected from California, USA - Siratro red BW | ecosystem: Host-associated > Plants > Roots > Nodule | place: USA: California | collected...
ATTATTATTATTATTATTATTATTATTATTATTATTATTATCCATCAACCATATTGTTCATTTTAGAATATAATAATATCCTATAAAAGTCAAGAAAAGACCAAAAGGTTCATTTATTAATTACAATCCATATTTTTGAAAAAATTTTATTAACAAAGATTTGACAAAATGTAAATACATAAAAACAAAGAAGCCTCCTTATAAATTGAGAAGTGTAAATAGAAAAGGTCCAATTTTTATTTTTATTTTTAAATTAATACCTTCTCTTAAAAAAAAAAAAATCTAAAATGGATCACCCCTATTTAGCATCATTTAATGTAGAAGGTGGGAATTGGGTCCTCAGGAAGCCGAATCCCTACCTGTATTTTTTTTAAGAAGGGGGGAAAAGGGGAAATAGAAAAAAAAAAAAAAGGGAAAAGGAAATGAAAGAAAATTGACCTTTAGTAAAAAAAGTTTATTAATTGAAATATTGAATTAAAGTTGAGGAGAATTTTTTTAATTATTATGTGAGAGGGAAGAAAATAAAACATTATATAATGGAAAATATAATTGATTTCGTCATACTGTTTGAAATTAAATTTATGATTATTAGTTGGTAGAAAATCAAAATGAATTAAAAATAAATTAAAAATAATGATAATTTTGGATTTTGCATTAAAAATTAAATATAATAATTTAAAAAAGTAAAAAATAAAATATTTTTTGTGGTGTAAAATATTAGAAATAAAATTTAATTAATTTAATAATCTTTTGTTATGTGTATTGTGATAAATAATGTTGTAGATGTTAACAAAAATGGAAATGAATTTTTTAAGATGTTTAATAATACATTGGAGGTGTAAGAATGTTTGAAATGATTATTAAAAAAATTATTGACGTTATAAATTTGGAAATAAAAATTGAAAATAATTAATAATTATTGTACTGTTAAAATTATAATTATAAGAGGTGGATCGAAGAAAAAGATGGTAACCGGAATGAGAATATGTTTAATATATATATATATATATATATATATATATATATATATATATATATATATATATATATATATTTAAAACATTAGTGTAATAATATTTGTCGAAAATGTTATACGTAGAAAATATAACAAAAAAATTGAATATGTATTGAGGACTAATTCAAATATGATTTATTTAATAATTAAAGGTGGGTAAGAGAAAATACTTAAAATTTATAAAATATAATTTCAGTAAAACGATATAATTCAATCAAGTGTGGATCATTTTCTGTTGCGTCAATACAGGTATTCTCTTATTAGTCTTGAACTAGTTTATCCGGATTATTATGTGTGAACCTTTGGTTTAAACAAAGAGTTTAATGGTGACGATTATTTCTTCACGTTATAAACACGGGTTAAGAAATTGAGTTCTATTCTAACGGTTGATCATTTATGTGATATTAGCATCTTTTTGTATTTATATCAAATGTTGAGAGTTCATTTTCATAATTTGTTTCCTGTCTCCATGTTGTAGTATTTTAAATGTGTTGTCGCATAATTGATTGAAAGAGTAGTAGGGTTGATATTTTTTTAGGTTTGCAACATTTATAGGTTACCATTTGGACTTTTTATTATAGTGGTCTGAGATAAGTTTTCTTAGTAGATTATAGTTTGTGTGAAACTTATTGGTTCTTCATTTGTGGAGGAGCTTGATATAATGGGTGAGTTTAGTAGTTATAAAATTTTTTCTATAGATCTTGTTAATTTGTAAGTCTATCATTATTGCAAATGAAAATTATTGCAAATGAAAATTGAGACTTTCATGTTAACAATTGAGAAACATTCTCATCATTACAACACCACAAAAAATTATGTATGGATGACAATTATTTTTGTATACAATGTCGTTTGTAAGAGTCACTATATACGTATATGAAGGTTTCGCATATCATCATAGATGTGGGTGCCACAACATATAATATGACGTTCTTGAGCTAACCGCTATAATATCCCTTAGTTAACAACTTGTATAAAGTTACATTTGTTAATATGTGTTCTAGCAGTTTTTGATCGCTCTTAACTAGTCCAAATAAAAGTTGTCTCATTTACTAAGAACCATCTTGTGTTATAAAATTATTATTTTTCTAAACAATTATATTCAAGTACTAAATATTAACTAATTGATGAGTAACCCAACTTAATATTTCAATGTTAGTTATTTAACTTGACCTCAAAGTTGTTGTTTATAATACTTGATAAATATAAAGTTGGTTTTAATAATCTTAACAAATTATTATTATTATTATTGTTCTACCGGTAAAGTTATTGAATCCACATTTCTTGTGAAATAGAATTAACCTTTAAATAAAAGGTTAATAGGTCCATATTCTAATTCAACTATTAAACAAATAGAATATATCTACTCATTTATAATCTCATAATGTAATTAAAGCTAAATAATTAAACAGTAATAGTCAAATGTATAATAATAAAAAAATTATAATTGCATTTCAATATTAAGATTCACATTGTTCAAAACCATACTAAATTATATATACTAACTTAAAATTTAAAGATATTAGTATAAGAGAGCTATTAAAAACTGTTTAGACATTATTATAAAAGAGCTACTATAACTATATAAAAAAAAAACTACGTAGCTTGCTTTGCTTGATTCTATATAATTTAATTTGGTGATAGAATAAAATAAACAAAAAATTATAAGTTATTCATTTCAATATTTATAAAATATATGAAGAAAACAATATTATAATAAAAGTTGAAATATACTAAGAGTGAACTAAGAGTAACTTCAGCAAGGTTGTTTATATGTAATCTTAAGAAACTTGAAAATATCATTGGAATAGACGAATTCTTACAAAAGTTTCTTATAACTGATAAAAGAGTAGAAGTTTTTTATATACGCAACTACAAACAAAAATTCTAGTGTGAGGAGAGAGATAAGAAGACATCCATTAATACTTTGTTAAGAATTCAAGTTGGGTTCTTTCATTGAAGTGAAAATTCATAAGTATTCTTTAATCATATGTGCCGACAAAGAAGTCACTAAAGGAAAATTAATAATTCAAATTGAGTTTCTGCCTTGAAGAATTCTAAGATGTAATAGTGAACTTGACACATCTTTTACCAAAGCCATGTATTTGATCCATGCATATTCTCAATTACACGGTCCATCTCTTAGTACATTCATTATCAATGCATGATTTCTCTACTCACTTGAATTTCCTAGTTACAACCAGTAAATAAAATTCACAATTATACAAGCCATGTGTCGGTCATTAGTTAGCAACCATGTCCTCGCCCCCATTTATCATTTTTCTAAAGTGTAATTATTCAACATTCCTTACATAAGGAATGAAGAGTCACTGAAAAAGAAACAAGAAAGTTTGAAGGCAAGTTGGAAGAAACAGGACTGATAAGCAGGATGAATTCCACTATTTTGCTTCAAGATACAACCATCCGTTTAGAATGTATATAAGGAAGGAAGTACCTTGGGTGAAGAAGTTATCTTTGCAAGAAGTTCCTCCAAGGAAGTCAGCGATGCATTGTCTCTACATCCACTATTTAACAATATGATAGATCACGATTCTTGGCCATGATTCAGAGGAGTTCAACAATCTACAATGAATCACAGAAAATTAATTTTGCACCTTCTAGAACTTATTTGCCAATTTAATCAACAACACATAATAATGTTAAGAGGCTACAACAACGGTCAACATATTTAAATCACTTTTTATACATATGTAACGTGGTGATTGGAAACGTTCTTCTTCTAATTATCATTTTTTTGATTTTTTGTTTTGTTAGATAAAGGAATTTTGATTTTTTGTTTTGTTAGATAAAAGAGTTTTGATGAGAGAAAGTATTTTTAGAACTTAGAGAAGTTCAATAGATTGACGAAATTAAGAGTTTGTGAAAGTGAGATGTTAGGTTAACTCACTAGGAAACAGTCTAGGCTAAGTCTAGAAGGAGACTAACTTAGGGAGAACTCGAGAATAAGTAGAATGACAAAAAATGGGCAACATTTCATTACTAATTTCAAGTAGATTTTTACATGTAGTGAGCACTTCTATTTATAGGCCAAAGCTTCTCCAAAACTCTCAAATGAAAGCATGACAAGTGACAAGTTATGAATGGAAGAGGATCCTCTCTATTGGGAGAGTGCCATGTGACAAGGAAGCATGGAAGGCATGTAGCCCTAGCTTGCATGGCAAGCTAGGGTTTTAGACCTAGGTGCAAGCTTCCCTCTCCTAGTGTTAGGGTTTTGTCTTCTACAATCCTTGGCCCAAAATTTAGAAGCCCTATACTACCTTGACTCAAAATACAAGGTCCGAAGTTAAAACCTTACACTACCTTGGCCCAAAATACAAGACCCAAATTATTTTAAACTATTCTAAACAATTTATACAATTTAGAGGACTTTTCCTTGATGCACCATGTTCTCCAAAGAAATCTCTTTAGGATTGGATTCGGGCTTGGACAGATGGGTGGAGGCCTAAAGAGGCTCAGATGCACCCAATCTTTTAGAAAGCTCTTGATTTACCTTCTAACTTTTTGTCCTCTTTATTCTTTGACTAAGATGGCTGAGACATATTCCATCATATGAGGCAGTAAATATTATATATATTATTTTGTATGTGCAAACAAGAATCAAACACACATGAATTAATTAAAAGTGGTAGTATTGACCTCAACATAAAGATATTCATAATTAGATACACTTTATGGTAACACAGTAGATAGAAAAGGTAGCAATCATATTTAAACTTATACATATACATTACCTACTAGTGAGGATTATGGGAAGGAGAATGATAATCCATATCCATATCCATTGGTCAAGGAATAAAAAAATACAAAGGTTTTGTTAGCAATTTAATGTTGGATTCTACAAAACGCACCCTCATTCAAGACACACATTAGCATGATCCTCAATTTCTAGTAAATGCACGGTAAGCTTTTACGAAATTAGATTGGCAATGATCCTACCAATAAAATGTATAATCACAAACTATAAGAGTGTAAAAAGAAAGTACAATAAGAATAACATTTAATAGTACTATTTTTTGTATCAAATTTTAGTAAAAATTTGAAAGTTGCTTGTAATCACATTCCATCACACACTAAAACTTTTTTTCTTAAATTGGAATGCTTAAAAAATTGAAATTCACGTACTTTGATTTATTATCAATACTCAACTACTGTTAAGTTTGAAAATCAAAGTTAACATGTATTATATGTTTATCATAACTTACAATTATACATAAGAAAACATTTCACATGATAAGTACATGAAGGTTTGACACTAGACCTCCAAATAAATTGTCTTCCATTGAGAGGGTTATATTATGAGTTTTCTTGAAAGCATCAGTGGACTACTCTATACCTCTCAGTATCACTATCTAAAGATTGATAAAATAATTAGTCAAATAGAACTGTGCACTTGGGTGAAATTAGCACGAGAGATTCATAATGACTCAAGTGTATGGAAGTCCACTAGCCACCATCAGTGCTTCTTTTGCCTTCCTTTTCCAAACAAGCGTTGAAAACTATGATGACCAAAGCTCAAGAGAGGAGGGGTGGGTGAATTGAACTATTAACTCTTTTTGAAAATCTAGAAAGTGTGAATGAGTATTTTTATGAAACTTTGATTACAATGTAATAGATGCTCAAAACAATCAGTTAAATTGCAAAATAGCAAGTTAAAATACTACTAGTATATGTAACCAGTCAAAAACAACTTGTTAATTTTTTTTGGTAGAGTTGAAACAACAAAATAACATATTGAATAATGAAATAGTAGGTTAAAATGAAGAACCCTACTGCAGTGTTTTATGTAAACTATACAACAAAAATAAAATCACACAAGATTTCAAAACAAACAATGCTCAAATATCCTATTTAAGCACAAAACAAGCAAGAAATGAATTATTAACGTAATACAACTTCATGACAACAAAACAACAACTAAAAAGCAGTCTATATGCAGAAAGAATCACTTATCTTTGTAAAGAACAATTGCTTAATGTCTTACAAAACAATATGCTTGCAAAGCTTCCTTCAAGAATGAGAAACCATGGTGATCTTTTGTAAATCTTCATCAATCTCTCTCACTTTGAAGGCATTTTCTCCAAGAAGCTCTCAAGTGATTCTTTAGAAAGTATTTCAAAACTTGTCAAATGAATTTCTATTTTAAAATCACGTTGCACACATACCTTTATAGTGACAACCAACACTATTATTGTCCTCTGTCAAGTTACTCTTCTACATCCTCCTTCAAGGGTTTCCATCCTATTTTTCTGAATCCAATGATTTATGTTTAACTTTTTAGACAAGATAAGATAAATTAGTATAACTTGTCATTCTCATACTCCAATAATCAATTCTTACAAAAACCTAGTAAAATAAAGAAATAAGCAGATTCCAAACATAAGAAAAACTGATTTCATTATAAAAATTAATTTAAAAATATTTTTATTAGCAAAAAAAATTAATTAAATAGATAAAGTTGAGCTCAAAGGAGAATTCCAACCCTTACACCACAAATGTCCTCAAAGGAATAATACATAATACATGTCCAACCAACCTCCCTTTAGCATATCTAATGACACTTAACCTAAGTATAACACTAAAACACTCAATCATACCACATCTATAGGTTATACACTAGGACACAATAGGTTACAATTTTCCCTTGATCCATTAGTCAATATTTGGCATGCCCTGTTAATACACCAAGTAAAGTTTATTGTTGCTACAGTTTGAGCACCAACCTTGCAAACTAAGCATCAGTTTGGGTTACATCACAATTGTCCCCTTTAGGTATGAGAGTAATATCACCCTTAACAATGTTGGCACCTTACTTTATCCCTCACTTATCCAAGTGAAACAAATACAATACTTTCTCCACTAAAGTCAAAATTCTCCCACTAGCTCTTGTGCAAAATGTTTTTGATCAAGTCATAGATTGACAGGTAATTGACCAATTTGTTTCTCAGTGTATACATCACCAAAATTTCCTTGCAGATCAGTTATTCTAATTCACCTCCTATTGCCAAATAACCCTTACAAATCAGGTCATGCTCCACTAATACATATTTTAGTGCCACAGGCTTCAAGAAACTGCTTGTTGCTATCACCAAATTGGTTGTGGATGTTCTGCTACCACCTTTGACATTGTAGATATATTGTTTGTTGTGCCCCTTACCTGGTCATTGGTTCTGCAATAAATGACAACAACATGCACCCCAATAGTAACAATACCAAATATACATATATTTGAAGATTTTATTTGTGGGTGCATTGTATGTCAACAAATATACTAAAGGTCACTTACTTTTCATTTCCCATTCCCCTAGGCCCTTTATTACACTTTTATCCTTTCTCCCACAACCTGAATTTACATCATTTTAAGGCATTAGATTGGGCATAAATTCTAATCAGAATATGTACATAACCCCAAGATTTTTGTATTTCAACCATACCCACCCTTTTAGTTGTACTATAGATATGATTTCTTCCTCACCTACCTTCATTTGCCTAAAAATGACTTTATTCCCGTGGTTCCATATTTCCCACACCACTGCTACCCAAACTTCCTTCCAAATCTTATTCTGCTTGAAATTTAATCCCTATAAACTAAATTGTAAGAAGTGGTTTCAAATGCTATTGTGCCTTACTAAACTAACACCCACCCATCTATCACATTTTCCCAAACAGTTTGTGTTACCCTACAGGTTAAAAACAAATGATTTGTTGTCTTTAGATGTTTCAGACATAGTAGGCATAAGTTACCACTTAAGGTTATTCCTCTTTTCTCTAAATTTTCCATAGTTGGGATTCTATCCATTAATGTTTTAAAACAGAAATGTAGGGCATCTGATGATACTTTTAGACTCCTTAATTTTTTGAACACTTCACTTCCTTGTACATGGGTAACAATTTGTATAGCTTTATATGCAGTTTTAACTAAGTAGTTTCCATTTGCCTCATCATTCCATACCCATAGATCCCTCATATTTTTCCTACAACTTATATCTCCTATTTGTTGCATTAGTTGTTGTTCTAGCTTTTCTTCCCAGACCAGTCTTGTTCTCCTCCAACTTATATTCTATTTCCAAGTATCGTGATTCCATCCTCCTTAATCCTGAATTGTGCTTTCTCTACAGTTGGAGATTTAGAATAATCTCTGAAACTCATCTTTCAAAGTATAGTCTGCTACCTACTCTCAAACCAGTTTAGTAGTTTCTATTTCCTCATAGGCTTATTGAAGGTGCCTCCACCACCAAGATTGGTACTTACCATGTTTTACAACACTAAGATCTCTCCAAGATTCATATTTTGAATTTATTAGCTCTAGCCAAAGTCCATTCGTTTTTGTGCTTAATTTCCATTTTCACTTGACTAATAATGCACTGTTAAAGTGTTGTATCTCTTAAATTCCTAACCGCCCAACTCTTTGGGTTTACACACATTAGTCTCTTTAACCCAAGATATTTTCCTCCCTTCCTAATCCCACCCTAATGATAAAAATAAATGTTATATACATTATTTAAGCTAAAACAAGTGCATGGAGTTGCACAAAACGAACTTGTTATCCCTCTGTTCATTTTCAAAAGATTGATTAAGTCTAACCATCACTATAACGTGATATTGACATAAATCAAACATAATAATGAACATATATCTTCTCCACAGATACATCACCGTGTTATGATTGTTCTAGTTAATATGTTATCAAAAATTACTTTCGTGAATAAGTATATATTTCTAAACATAATTTTTAGCATTTTGATAACAACTTTCAAACATAACTCCTATTGAAGTTTTTTTTTTTTTATTCTTTACACTGAAAAATTAGCTTTCAAAACCCTACGATTGTGGCTTCATTTGTGGGACATATATAACTATATATTGTACAACTAAATAAATTAAAGTAGATCTGGCATTGATTCTGATAAAGGAGAGGAACAACAATCCGTCGTCGTCATCATAACAACAATAATTCAAACGGAAAAGAACTCCATGAAACACGCACGGCCGAGAAGGTGACAACACCAAAGCTTAAGAACTAAATATCGTGATGATTACGACGGTTATTCATGGAAACCAATCACACTAAATGACACATTTGTATAAACGAAGAAACACAAACCCTAAGGGGTCAGGTTCACGTGATTAGCACATGTTAAACCATTGGGGTGATGCTCCATTTGTAGGTACGAAAAGGACGTTCAGAAGCAATCTTCAAATGGCAGTGTCCAATGTGACACACTGAAGCGATGTAAAGTTGTTGAAACCACGTGAACATCTTCTCCCTGGTATGATTTTAACAAGTACTCACTCACACAGGTCCACGTGAACATTGAAGAGTTAATTTGGGTGCGTATTAGGTTAAAGGTTCATTTGATTGGTTAAGTTGTGAGAAACTGGTGGTAACAGTGGAGAAAATAGAAATGAATGATGTTCTTGTTATTAGGGTCCTCTCGTGGCGATGTTGTTGTCCAATATGAACAGGTAATGGCCAAGGTTGTCGTGGCAAAAAGCAACAGGAATTCATTGCATTACGCATCATGAGCAGCAGCATTCCTTGAATTGGCACGTCGAAAAGTATGATATGAAATGCACTTGTGCATGATCCATCAGGAAACAGTTTTTTCGGAATTATTAAGAAGGGATGAATCTTTTGAAGACAATGCCAGAAATGGTATGTGTGCTTGCATGCCCTAACTGTCGTAAGAACCTCCAAAGTATTTAAACATCACTGAAAAAATGCAAGCCACGCGTCACCCTTCATGGAAAACTAATGTTATATTCATCTGTTTTTTTTTTGTATTTAAAAAAATCATTTTTATGTTATTTTAGTTATTTTAGTGTACACATATACTTATTCTATTTTATTTCAGTGTCCATTTTTTTACTATAACAATAAATAAAAAAATATTATTTTAATAATTATTAAAATAAAAAATGTTATTAAGTTATAAAAAATATTTATAAAAGGTGATTTCATTTTTTTTATTTTATTGTAGGTAATTTTTTATATTATGTTTTTTTTTATTGTAGATTAGTTATTTGAATTTGAAAGAATAGTTACCTAAAGAATAAAATAGTTAAAATTTATGTAAATAAAAAGAGGGATAAAAATAGAGAATATCTTTATTAATGTTATAGATTATTATTATTATTATTATTATTATTATTATTATTATTATTATTATTATTATTCATAATTTTATTTACATTCTTTACTCATTCACATGTTTTAAGATTATAATACATTACAAATAATCTATTATTTATTATATAATTATCATTATCAGTTTATGAAATGCCTCTTTCTTACTAATAAAATCTAAAAGTAATGTAAATTTTATTTTATTAAAAACATGAAATAATGACGGTTTGTTTTAAAATTAAAGCAGATGTGAGAATCATTTACGTAGATGGAGGTAAGTATAATGCATTTTAAGACATTTATAAGTAATTATTAGAAAATTTTTATTAACTTAGTTGAAAGCATGAAATCATACACAATTTTAATAATTTTTAAATTATTTTTAAACAATTAATGTATAAAGAAATAATAATAATTTTACATTTTAATCAAGGTCTTCATATCTTCGTAGGAGAGAGGGAAAGATAATTCGTATCATGGACTAAAATAAATAAAAGCATTATGATAAAAAAAATAATGCAACAAACTATATAAAAGGACAAATAATTTAAAAAAAAAAAATTATATTTAAACAGTGAAGAAGTAGTGTAGATTAGATATCAAAGTTTGTCATTTCAAGATTGTCTTTTAGTGCCTGATAACCTTCTATTAAAAGGACAATATTATCCAATTGTGGCAAGTGTATTAAGTTCATTTAATTTTCTATACAGAATAATTTAAAATTTAATTATGTTATACATTTACAATAGTTCACTCAAACTGAGCAATCAAACTGCACTCTTTTTCTTCAAATATTTTTATATTCTCTAATCAACAGTTAAATTAATCACTAATTACTTTTAATTGTTCATCTATGTTATATCTACAATACTATTTCCCTTTACGTGGAAGGATTTTAGCTATATACTAATTTACATCAAAACTATTTTACATACATTAAATATCCGATTTAGCCACTTAACTATCAACTGATTGAAGTGATTTTCTTAATATAGTTTTTAATCTAAAGTGACATTTTTCAAGATCCACACAATTAAGATAAACAAATTCATTTAGGGAGCCTTTGGTAAACAAAACACTTTTAGTTTCCGGGAATATGAGATCTGTAAACTATGTTTTCCATGTTAGGTTGATATTTTTAAAAAATATAGCATTTCCAAGATTAATGTTTTCTGATGACATTAAGCCAAGTTTCCAACTAAAACATTCCTATGGGAGAGGTGAGAATATAACTTCTTGAGTTGAGATAAATAAATTTAATGGAAAAAAAAAATACAGTGTTACTCCTGTTAAAGCAGTCACATTGCTCTTGTCTTTACTTTTCTTTTCTGAAAACTCATAAATATTTGAGTCAACAATAAGAATCATAATTTCTATAAATTATAATTTTAAATATAAAAAATATTTAACTAAATACATGTTTTCAACTTAATCGATATAAACTTTAATAAATATTAAAAAATATATTAGTACGAGCTAAATTAACATTAAAATAAATATAATATCAAAATTAAATAAAATTAAAATTAGTTAAACCGACAATAATTATAATTTATTTAATTTTACTGATATTTTTATTTCAGTTTAAATTTAGAGTCAACTAAGCCAGTTTTATTATGTTTTGATTATTTTTTAAAAATAGCATCCATTAAACTGATACAAAACCTTCACGTAATAAAAATATTTATAATAATTTTATGTTTTTAACTCAGTAAAAATAAATTTAAATTATTTTTGTCTTCTATTAACAATCTAATTATATGGTAACGCTTTGTTTAAAACCTAATTTATTGTTTTCTTGTAATGTGTATGCCGAATAGTGTAAAATTATTATGTTTCAATAAAATTTGAGTTATCACTCATGTATAGTTTATTTTTAAAACAAAAAATCAAATTCAAAAGATAAACATAGTAGATACCTTCCCTCTTTACCTTTGTTTTCCGAGCTTCGTATGCTATTGCTATTTTTAGAGGACAAAGGGATGAATGAAGATGACTAGAACAAAAATGATAATTGAGGTTTTGACATTATAAAAAAATAAGGAAAATGAGTGAGATTGAAAAAAAAAATAAAAAAAAATAGAAGGTTGAAGTTTTGGAGAGAGTGAGGCTAAGGATTTGAAATAAAATGAGAAATTAAGGTTTTGAAATATGAGAGTGGGATAGAGGTTTGTGATTCGATAAAGTTTGAGAGAGTAGTGAGATATGAGAAGACTAAGGTTTCGAGATATATGAGTGCGTCTAAAAAATGGAGTATTGATTTTTTTTTTTAGTTTTGAATTTAAAATAAATGTTTGATGAAAAGGGTATAAATTCAATGATTGAATGAGATCGAGTTTGAACAGAAAAAATTATTTGATTCAATCATTATTTTTATTTCTTTTAATTTATCATCCAATCGACATGATTCAAAATTTCAATCCAGTTTTTTGAATGTAATTTAAAGCGGATAATTTTTGGCTTTGATCGTACATTTAAAAAAATACTAAATATAAAAATTTCAAATTTCAAATATTTTTATCTATACGTAATGTAGATAATATGATTATATATCTTTTAAATATATACTATACAAAAAATAAATTTACTCAGCTTAACAATACCCATGCGTTTTAACTCAAACACTTAATAAAAATATCTTTAATTAAACATATTTTCATACATAGATATAAGTTATATGATGTATAACTTTACAAATATATAAGAAATAAAAAGATAAATACGAGTGATCTTATAAAGTTATGAATAAAATATATATACATGTGGACTAACTTGATTTGGATTGGATAGATTTACAAAATCAAATTCGAAATCTAATCCAATAAAAAAAAAGAAATCATTTTTAGAAGGATTGAGTGTTTTTTGTACGGAGGCCTGTAAACTTTTTAAATTATTTTAACGAGCTCTTATGAAATTAAGATCATATAAATTTATATTTTTTTAATTAAAGTCTTAGTTAATAGGAGCCTTTGAATAATTATTTAACAGAAATATTTATTCATAAACACTAAATATATATTTCTTATTAATTAGTTTTTTCAGTCCTAATGTCGTTGGATCATCATTGAAACAAATTAGTTTCTGCTTTATATGTAAACGAATATTTTCAGAGTGACTATATATATATAGGATTATTTTTATATAGGAAAGAAAAGAATATATATTAATCATGTAATTAGAGACAAATTATTAAAAATAAATTTTATTATAGTTAGTAAAATATGTAATACGTTCTATTTCATATTTTGAAATTAATCTAAGTTTAAAAATTATTACATTCTTACTTATTTTAAATTTATATTTACATATTTATAGTGTTAGAATATTATTATTATGAAAACAAATCAAATCAGTAGAATATAAGAGATAATCAAGAAAATATCGATAAGAATAAGAATATCAGAGAGATAATCGATAATCAAGGGAGTATAAAAGAGACAAATTAGTAGAATATCAAAGATAATCAAGGGAGTATCAAAGAATATCAGTAGAATATCAGTAGAATATCAGAGAATATCAAATATATTTATTTAGAATAATTTCCATATTTAGTTTTCTAGAATTTTATATTAAGTGAGCTATTGTAAACAAAGAGATCACATTCAATAAAAAAAAATCTTCTTCCATGTTCTCACATTCTTTGTTCTTTTTTGTTCATAGTTATCATATCCTTGTCTAACCTTTCTTAACCCTCGATACCATCGCAAGATGGTATCAGAGCGGTGTTAGATCCTAGAAACTTAAAAACCAACATCATTGTTCCATTATCCCCTTACAGCCAAAAAACACCAAAAAACCATAAATGTCATTTTCAGATGATGAAATTGGCAACAACATGAATCAAAACCAGAATAACTCCTCAACCATTACTGATGAGCTAACTTTTCAAATTGCAAATATGCTTCGTAATGGCCTAGGGATTCAGCAAACACAATCCAATCTTGACAATTTGTCAATTGGTTTCAAATTAAATGCAGACAATTATCCATTGTGGGCAACACTCATGAAGAAAGTTGTTGGTGACAGAGGAAAGAAGAGTCATCTGATAGTTATACCTTCGACACCAAAAGAGATAGAACCAACATATGAAAAATGGGAACAGGCAGACCAAACTGTCTTCACTTGGATAATTCAGAATATTGAGATTAGTTTGATAAATAATGTTTCCCAGTTCCCAACCGCCAAGGCTTGATGGGAGGGATTGACTACTACCTATGGAAGCGGCACAAAACCGATGCAAATCTATGATTTATACCGAAAAGCAAACACACAGAAACAGGGAAAGGATACCTTAGAGGATTTTTGGAACAAATTACAAGCTATATGGATGGCGATTGACAGAAAGCAACCGAACCTTATGAAATGCTCAGGTGATATTGCAACCTTCAACAAAATTAATCAAGAACAGAGACTATATCAGTTCCTAACAGGGATAGATGAAAAATTTGAAGTCATCAGAAGAGATCTTTTGATGCAAGAGAAGACCCCTTCAGTAGAGTCCGCCTATGCTACTGTCCCAAGGGAGGCGGCCCGACTCCAAATTCTAAAGCTTACCACCAATAGCGAAGAAAACACATCATTAGGGGAGGTCGGAATTGGCTTAACCGTAAGAAATAGACCACTAGAACAGGGACAGGGATGGAGTCCATCACAACGAGACAAGAAAGACAAAAACCACCTCCACTGTACTCATTGCGGAATGAAGAAAAACACCAAGGAGACTTGCTTCAAAATCGTGGGTTATCCCGAATGGTGAGAAGATTTTAAACAAAAGAATCGCAAGGCTGCCACCCTCGTGGGCATCCCACAAACCACTAGTAACTGTAATGGTGACACCAGAAGAGAGGAAGAACCGAAACCGCAAGTCGTTCATGGAAGAGCCGCAGTCACTCATGGAGGTAAAAGAAGAGAGGAGGATACCAGCCCAGGAAAATCTGATCAGTGGATTTTCGATTGTGGGGCAACTGACACCATGACCCATGATCCTCATGATTTAAACAATCTCTCCACACATGTTAAAACTCATATTGAGACAGCCAGTGGAGAATTAGTTGCAGTCCAAGGAGAGGGCTCAATTATTAAAAGAATTAAAATTAGAAAATTGTCTCTATGTTTCTGCACTATCATCAAAATTACTTTCTATAAGCCAAGTTACAAAGGAGTTGAATTGTGTGGTTCTCATGTTTCCTACTTTTTGCCTTTTACAGGACATTCTTACGAAGGAGATCATTGGACGTGGTACTGAACGTGAAAGTCTTTACTACGTTGATGAGGTTACTCACAAGGGACATGCCATGCTTGCTCACGGAACGATTACAAGACAACTCTAGTTATGGCATAGACAATTGGGTCATCCATCATTTGGGTACCTTAAGATTTTATTTCCTAGTTTACTTACTAGTAATACTGAGCCCATCAAATGTGAAACTTGTATACGGGCAAATAATCATAGAGTTACTTTTCCTCCCAACAACAATAGAGTTAATTCTGCTTTTTCATTAGTACATTATGATGTGTGCGGTGCAGCTCCTAATTTCCATAATAATCAATTTCGGTATTTTTTGTTATTTGTGGATGATTTCTCTCGTATGACGTGGGTATATTTTCTTAAACACAAATCTGAGATACCCGATAAGTTCTATGCATTCTATCAAATGATTCACACTCAGTTTGGCAAGAAAATCCAAGTACTTAGATCAGATAATGGTAGAGAATTTGTTAACAAATCAATGCAAGAGTTTTTCAGAGAAAATGGTTCAATTCATCAAACTTCCTGTCCAAACACACCTCAACAGAATGGTGTAGCAAAATGGAAAAATCGTAAGCTACTAGAGATGACTCGGGCCATGATTTTTGATGCATAGGTTCCAACACGGTTTTGGCCCGAAGCTGTTGCTACCTCGACCTATCTTTTGAACAGGTTACCCTCATAGACCCTTAACCACAGAACACCCCTACAGATCCTAGCTACTCAGACTAATATCCCTCTTGTCCAAATGTTACCACCACGAGTTTTTGGGTGTCCTATGTTCGTTCATATTTCCAAAACTAAAAGAACCAAATTTGATCCATGTGTTGAGAAATGTGTCTTTGTTGGATATGCTACACATCAAAAGGGGTATCGATGTTACAACCCAATCCTCACCGTGTATATGTGACTATGGATTGTGATTTTTTAGAATCAGAATATTTTTTTAGTAGCCAACTTGATGTTCAGGGGGAGAAAACTAGTGAACCACCAAGTTGGTTAAGTAACCTTAGTTTCCAAG
>Ga0099825_1005384_pt1 | contig 16420 bp, 8 predicted proteins | sample SiratroredBW_FD_76838 | JGI IMG/M metagenome (GOLD analysis project Ga0099825, IMG submission 76838) | Root nodule microbial communities of legume samples collected from California, USA - Siratro red BW | ecosystem: Host-associated > Plants > Roots > Nodule | place: USA: California | collected...
AAAAAAAGAAAAACAATTAAAAAAAAAAAAAACACAATTAAAAAAAAACCCACCACCAAATCAAAAAAAAAAAAAAAAAAGAAAAAAAAAAAGGACAACTCATAAGCCTCCAAATAAACACATCCTTTGCTAACATAGAAAAGCAACCACAAAACCCTAAAAATGAACACCTCCGATTCAAAATAGCAAAACATCAAAAAAAATGTCCTCGCCTTATAACCATCCAAGAATCAAGATTTTCCACATGTTTCAGAAACAGTCATGGAACACATCCCAAGCTACCTTGTAAAAACCACATGCAAATCCAAAACACAAAATTTCTCATAAACACACTCCGTGAAACACCCAACTCAAAACCAGCCACAAAACGCTAACAAGCTAGTTATAAACCACACAAACACCCTCATGTCAAAACCACCCACAAACCCTCCACCCTACATCATACCAACAATACACAGAAACCCAAACTCAAATTCACCGGCAAAACATAAAAAAGTTTAAACCTTTAACATAAAAAACCATACCCTGCAAGCAATCACAGTTTTCCGCCTCCTTGCGCACAACATCCAGCACAGAATCAATCAGTTCAGCACCCTCGGTGTAATGCCCCTTGGCCCAGTTGTTCCCTGCACCAGACTGCCCAAAAACAAAGTTGTCGGGTCTGAAGATCTGACCGTACGGCCCAGACCGGACGCTGTCCATGGTGCCCGGTTCAAGGTCCATGAGAACCGCGCGAGGCACGAACCGGCCGCAACTGGCCTCGTTGTAGTAAACATTGATCCTCTCGAGCTGTAGCTCCGAGTCCCCACCGTACCTTCCGGTGGGGTCGATGCCATGCTCCGCACAAACCACTTCCCAGAACTTGGCACCGATCTGGTTGCCGCACTGGCCACCCTGAATGTGAAGGATCTCACGCATCTTATCTAGAGAGGGAAAAAAATGAAATTGGGGGTTGGAAGAGATAGAAAGATAGTGTTTTGTGTTTGAGTGGGGACGATGGGGTAAGGAAGGTGAGAGGGTTCTTTTTTATAGAAAAGTAGGTGGCTTTTTGTTGCAACGGTTAGATTTTGAATAGGGTTGGAGAAATGGATGAGCTGTGACTTCTTTTTTTTATTTTATTTATTTTGGGTGGGAAAAAAGCTGCGTGACATAGAGCTTTTTGAAATTTGAAATTTTGAATGTCCAGCTGGAGGTACTGTTTTTGTGGACCCTTTATGGGAAAAAAAAAATGAGTTTTTCTCTCTCTCTGGGATGATAGGGGTGACAGTCAAAATCTTAAACGGTGGAGTCTTTATAGAGATTTGAAACTTTAGGTTTTTTATTTCTTCAACATTTCAATAGTTGTGTAATTTATTTGTGTGTTTTGTTGTTTGCAGGAGGGGGTAGAGACAAGGGTCTAATTTTGTGGAATGTAAATGCCCTAATTAAAAAAACAGTGGAGCCTTTTTTTTTTTTTCTCAAATAAGATTCTTGAATAGATTGATTCAATTTTCTATGCTCAAATGATATTACTCAAGCCGTACTCAACGAAAAAATAGTTTATACAAAATTTTAATACTTTTAAGTTGAACTGTATATGTTCATTATTTTTCATTTAAGTCTCTTTAACTTCTTTTTGATTCCTACAGAAAGGTACAAATGCATTTTGCAAGCAGAGAACCTAAAAATTGAAAAGAATAAATATAAAAATTGAGACAAAGTACTAACTTGTAATTTCGGTGTATTTCGACGAGAGTGAAAGCAAAAATAATGAGAAAAGAAAAAATAAAGCGCTGATCTTTTGATACAGCAACCAGTACTGTACATTACATTTAAATAAATAATATTTTATTATAATATACTATTTTATTATAAAAAATTGTTGTTCTTTTTGAAAACAGTGGTATCAAAAGTTTATTTTCACGCATAAATTAATAAAAAAATTTATTGATGTAATTAAAACATATGACAATTAATTATTTAAATTTATTCATCTATGAATATGCCCTTTATTTTAATTTTTTAACGTTATTTTTAATTAATGAAAGGTGTATATATTTCAACCTTTTTTGAAGAAAAAAATTATTTTTATTGAAGCAATAGTATAACATAAAGATAATAACTCATCGTGACTCTAATTTTTTGACTTTTTTTGTTAAGTGAGTGTTGTGATTGGATGGGTTATTATCTAGAAAAAAATTTGTTTGACAATCACAGGTGGCAAATAACTACCTGCCAACTAGTGATATGGCACAATTGTCTACGTGTACAAGGATAAAATAGACTTTTAACTATGAAGGATATTTAGGATATTTGTTTACGAAATGGCATAATTGAAATTTGAGTAATAAGTTAAAAAAAATTTCAAAACTCAGATGAGAGGGTGGCGGGCTAGCCTGATTTTTGTTTCTGATGGGTGGAGGGATTGAGCTTGAGAGTGATATTGTGCGCACATATTACATCGACAGTCAGAAAGATTGGAAATAGTGGCGAGCTACACTGGTTTTGAGAGGAGAGGGTGGAAGGCTACACTGTTTTAGGATTTTCAAGGATGGAGGGAAGGAGAGTGGTTGATTGAGATAGTGTTATTGTGCGCACACATCACACCAACGATCGGAGAGATTGGAAATGTCTGAGCGAAAATAACACATGTTGTGTGTCAAATTTGGTAAATGGTCAAAAAGTTCTATTGAGTTAATCACATAATAGCATAGGGTTAAATACATACTGGACCAAATACGCTAAAGCGAGTGGGGATGGTGTGAGCGAAACTACGTCAGGGGAGATTTATAAGCCACTGGAGAGTCAAATAGCTTAAGCAGAGATATAAATGTTTGAGCAAAAATAACACATGTTGTGTGTCAAATTTGGTAAATGGTCAGAAAGTTCTGTTGAGTTAATCACATAATAACATAGCGTTAAGCACAAACTAAACCAAATTCGCTAAAGCGAGTGAGGACAGTGTGACGAAACTGCGTCAGGGGATATTTATAAGCCTTTGGAGTCAAATAACTTAAGCAAAAACATAAATGTCCGAACGTTGTGTGTCAAATTTGGTAAATGGTCATAAGGTTCTGTTGAGTTAATCATATAATAACATAGAGTTAAACACATACTGAACCGAATTCGCTAACGAGAGTGGGGATGGTGTGAGCGAAACTGTCCGAAAGTTGTGTGTCAAATTTGGTAAATGGTCAGAAAGTTCTGTTGAGTTAATCATATAATAACATAGGGTTAAACACATATTGAACCGAATTCGCTAACGCGAGTGGGAATGGTGTGAGCGAAACTGCGTCAGGGGAGATTTATAAGCCTCTGGAGTCAAATAGCTTAAGCGGAGATATAAATGTCCGAGCGAAAATAACACATGTTGTGTGTCAAATTTGGTAAATGGTCAGAAAGTTCTGTAGAGTTAATCACATAATAACATAGGGTTAAACACATACTGAACCAAATTTGCTAACGTGAGTGAGGATGGTGTGAGTGAAACTGCGTCAAGGGAGATTTAAGCACTAACCACCTACCAATGTCATGTGCCAAGGGATAGTCGTGTTATGTCATTACCAGCACTGAACATACAAAGTGTTTAACCCCGTCTACTTAAGTGTATAACTAACCACAATTTTCTGACCACCCATTATAGGAAGCAATTATGTGCCCCCTGACCTGCATACCTGAAATCATTACATGTTTTGCACCTTGGCATTGAATACAAGTATGTCTTGCTTCACGATGGACACAGGTCCTATGCCATCACAACCGCTCCAGATAAAATTGTTTAACTCTGTCTATTTTTGTACACACACTAGCAAAATTTGACTAAAAAAAATTTGTCGCAGTAAATATGATCATTTATCACTCCTATAATGCCAAATGTAAACAACGAAATATGAACACCACAATTTAGTAACAATTTCTGCCACCACTTTTAATTTAATTGAAAATATGATTTCAATAATTGTTAACAATATTCATACAAAAGGTTCAAATTTGAATATTTTACATGAACTTCAAATTACAATGTACAAATATAACTTCATAAAGGTGTATACAAATATATTCATAAATCTACTACAGTCAGATCTTCTTGTATCCGACCTTCTTACAATGCCCACATAACTCATTTGCCTTATTTTCCTTCATATCAACATTAGATCTTCTTACATCCGACCTTCTTGTAGACATAACTAGCTTCAAAGCAACCTGTTCATTAAACGAGTTTAGTTAAAAAACTTAGCATGTTGCATAATTTCAGTCAATAAAATCAATGATAAACATTCACGCATTCTAAAAAAAATATATTTTTTGCCCCTCTAACCTCCATACCTAAATTCCTTATGTTTTAAACATTTAGATTAAACACAATTGTCACTTGGTTCACCACTAACCACCTATGTATGCCCTAACCCAAGAGACCGTCGCCTTGCGCCATGACCAGTTTTGCAACTACATAGTGTTTAACCCTCTCTATTTAAGTGTTTAACTAAGCATAACTTTCTAACACCCATCACAGGCAGCAATTCATGCCTCTCTCACCTCCATACCTCAAATCCTTAAATGTTTTCTACTATTGGATTCAACACAAGTGTGCCTTCATTCAGCACGAACTACCTAAAATCTCGTATGTTGGAGAATTTGTGTGTACAAAACAAATCATAAACATTCACGCACTCTCTCTAAACTAATTGACATAAACACAAACAACATACTATTTAACCCTGTATAATTAAGTGTTTAACTAAGCCTAATCTTTTGACCACCAATCACAGGCAAAAATTTTGTGCCCCCACACATCTCGAAGCCTCAAATACTTAGATGTTTTCAACTATTGGATTAAACAAAATTGTGCCTTCGTTCACCTATAACCACCTACAAATGCCATAACCCAAGGAACAATCGTGCTGCGTGATATCTAGTTTTGAACATACAAAATATTTAACCATGCCTACTTAAGTGTTTAAACAATAACAACTTTCTAACCACGCATCACAAACACACCCATTTCTTAACAACTCACCACACCAACACAAAAACAACACTAACAACGAAAAATTGTTAGTACAACAATTACGGACCTCCACAGCAATGGCCACAGCAAACGTAGAATTTCTCAATGCAGCGGCGACGACAACAGCAGCGACAACGGCGGGTACACTTCTTCCCTCAAACAAATCGACAACGACCCTCAAATCCACCCATAACCCTTAAATCGAGCGACGACGAACAACAACGGACACGCCGTTCATTCAAGAACGACGGCTACACTTCTTCCCTCACACAAATCAACCCACGAAGGCACAACGGAGACGATGTTCGTTAATGGTGGCTTCATTGCTCGCGGTGAAGAGAAATTTCTTATTGCAACCAACACGGAGAACAAATCTGAGATTTTGGTATTTGAGATGTAACTTGGCTCTTCCTCTCCGTATCCACTCCAATGTGTTGGGCGGCAGCCAAAATCAAACCCTAATACACCTTCAACCTACTCTCAATGCCACGCTGGACCATTTTTTCCAGCTCATTAATGTTGGCCACATCAGTCACACGTTAGCACCGCCTAAGGTTGTCAAGAGGGTATGTGCCACGTGTGGTTGGCAAAATATCATAACTCTATTATTTATTTGCCTACGTTATATAAGTACCATTACGTTGCCAACGATCAAAATTAAAAGTTCATCTTAAATTTGAAATTATAATCTGGTGTATTGATAAAATATTCATGTATGATTGAAGGATCCTTCAAGGTAAGACTGCATTTTAATATTTTTAAGGATTTGTTTGGTTGAGAAAGTAAATTTAAGAGAACGAATTTAAATGAATTTGAGTGGATTGTAAGATTGTTTGGATTAATGGATAGATGTAAATTTGAAAGGATTTGAAAGAAATGTTTATGAAAGTTTGTGAATGATATGATAGGTGTAAATTAGTTTTGAATTAGTTTTAATAAATAAAATTTTGTAATTATAATTTTATCTTTTAACTATAAAAAATAATATATTTTAATTTATTATTATTATAATTAGTTTTAAATATTTTATTTTTATAATTATCTTATTTTTATTATTATTTTTATATAATTAATTATATTTATTTATTATTATATAAGTATAAATATTAATATATTAATAATCAAAAGAATTATATAAAAAATGTTTGAACCATTATTTTTATTTCCATCTTCGCAAATTCTCACTCAAAGAAGATGATGTAAACCGTAACTTTTTTTCTCTCGTTTTTTACATTTTATTATTATTTTATTTTTTGTTTTTCTAACTATAACTATCCCTTCATTTATCCATCTCACCAAATCCGTCATCCCAACCAAACAATATATAAATCAGAAGTTGTTACTTTCTAATTTGTTAGCATAACGTCTAAAAATATATTGTTATAAATATCTTTATTGTTATTATTTCTATAATTTTTTATAAAAAATAACAATAATTATTTTCTTTGGATTTAATCTAAGTTTAAGTAACATAATATTCTTTAACAAGTTAGTCATATGAATTTTCTATCAAGATGTATTCATGCTATCAATTTATTACATTATTAGACTTGAGTCTTATTTGCAACATATTTATCTTACTGTACAAGGTTGAAAGTTAAGTGATCGGCAGAAGATCGTTTTATCCATCGAATTGAAAATCAAAGACCTCACTTATAACATTCTTATTTTTAAATAAATACATTAACTATTTTATCTTAATATAAGAGTTACAAAACTTTAAGTTATAATTCATGTTATTAAATTATCATTTTAGATATTTTGTATTTTAGATAAAATTTGAACATTAGAAAACAAATTAAATAGTTTTAAAAGAAAAGCATTGTGACTAAATAAAATGCAAATAATAATAAATAATAAGACATATTTATGAATAAAAAAATATAGATATCATTATTTAAAAAGAAAATAATATTATTAATAAAAGTTAAAAAATAATTAATTAACTAATTATTTAAATATATAAAAATTAATTTCAAATCGATAAAGAAAGAAAAAAAGAAAAAGATAAGAAGATAGGATTACATTTAATGTAATATAATCATTATTTTTTTGAAAAGTAAAATAAAAATAATAAAAGTATAAGATAAGAATGAAAGCTTCCTCCATAAAATAAATGTAATCATGATTTTCATTAAAAATTAACAATAATTAATAAATTTATGTTTATATAAAGGGGTGGGGTGAGATGGAAAGGAGAAGAAGAAGTTGGGGAGAAGAAGAGATGAGAGAGAAGAGAGAATGAAGAAAAAAGGAAGAGAGAAGGAGAAGAGAGAGAAGAGAGAGAGAGAGAGAAAGGAGATTTGAAGCAAGAGAAATAAGCATTTGTAGCTTTATTTTTTGTGTGTCTCTCTATTTAAAGGTAAGGGAAGAGTGAGGTTAAGCTTTTTCTATGTTAATCTTAATAAACTTATGTATGTTTTATTAATCTTTTATTTATTTGAAACCATCTTGAACTATATATTAACTTACTTTCTTTGTTTAAAGGTTTATTTTATCTCCAATTACGCATTGGTCGCATTTATTTTATTTATTTTATCTCCAGTTACACACTTGTCTAATTTATTTTATTTATTTTACCTCCAATTACATATTTGCCCTATTTATTTATCTCTAATCACAGTGATTGTTAAAAAATATGTTGGTTGATGTTCAAGAGGGGGTGAATTGAACTATTAATCCTTTTTCCAAATCAAGAGAGAAAGAATGAGTATTTTTATGAAACAACAATCACAATACAAAGTATGCACAAAACAACCAATTAAAAATATAAAACATCAAGTTAAAATGAAATAAGAATGTACAACCAGTAAAAACAATTAGCTAAAATGTCATAACAACTAACTTAATTTCCTTTCCAGCACTTAGAAAAATTTTAGCAACTTTCACAAAATAGCTTTATGCACTGGCAGTTCAAGGAAGCAAAGAACAATGATTTTGCACAGAAAACAGTTTCCTACAATTGCAAAACAATTGATTAAAAGTTTTAATGCAAAGTTGTAAAAAGGAAGTGCAATGTTGTTATCAGACACGTGACAGATTCCAACCTATGTGCAGGAATGACGATGCAATACTCTTTAAAATCAATTTGTACAAAGCAGAATAAAGAAAAATTTAATAGTTTTGTTAAAACTCATAAAACCAATGTACAAGAATTGAAAACGACAATATGCAATAAGCCTTTATCAAGTAAAACAGCTCTACACAGTTTTATTCGAAGAACTGTAAAAATAACACCCTTTTCAAGCTAAAAAAATTGAATTCAAAAGATTAAAACTAAGTGATCAAATAGAACCCTATATAAGATTAATTACTCAAAGTTTCTAGAAAAGCAGTTGATTAAAACTCGATCCAGTTGATTGTTTTTTCTTCCAGAGTTGTGTTTTAGTTATTGTCCAGATAAACAATTGATTATTTTAAGAATTTAACAAGTTGTTTATACCAGTAAAATGTGAATCAAGCCAAAATGATGCGCAAATGAAAACAGAGAAAGGAATAGAGGATCACACAGGGATTTTTATACTGGTTCACTCTATCACAAGAGCTACATCCAACCCTTTGCACAACAATGCAAAGATTTCACTACAATCAATAAGTTTACATACAATTACACAACCAAGATTCAATCTTGAACCTTACAAGATTGATTCTACCCTTATGCAGAACCCTACCACATAAGATGCACCACCCTAGAGTTAAATGCAGAACCCTACTATAGTATATTATGCAAACTTACAATCCAAAACGAAAATACAATAGATTACAACACAAACTATACTTAAACACCCTATTCAAGTATAATTCTACCAAAGAACATATGAATTTTGAATTACAACTCCTAATATCACAACACAACAACCTAAAATCAATCTCATTACAGAAAGATCCAATTATCTTGATAAGAACTAGCTGTTGGTTGCTCCCCCAATCAAATGCAAGAAAAAATCCCTTTCAAGAATAAGAATCCATGGTGATCTTGAGTGAATCTTGATCAACCTCTCTAAGTTTTAAAAGAATATCTCCAAGAACTCTCAATTGATACTTAGAAAATAATTTTCAAACTTTTCTGAATGATTTTGTACCAAAAATTGCGTTGCATGCAGGTTTATATAGAGAAACCTGCACTATCAAGTAAAAATAGTTGATTGTTTTTGGAAAACAATCGGTTGTTTTTCCTTCAACACAAAAACAATAAACTATTTTTCAGAAATAGTTTATTATTTTTTTTTTTTTGCAACACCTTTTCTCATAAAATGGTTTTCGAAAATATTTTTCACTTGAGTAACATGGATATCATTGCAAGCAATTGGTAGAAAGACACAAACATATGCAAATGTGAGCTAAAGACTCTCTATAGTACCCCAACCAAGGTTCTAAAGCAAACTTCATCATCCAAGTCAAGTTTCCATGGAATTTCTTCATCAAATCTTCATTCCAAGGGTGTCTTCAACCATTCCAACATTGGTCCTAATTATTTTATTTAGTTTATCTCCAGTTACACACTGGTCCTTTTTATTTTATTTATTTTATCTCCAGTCTCATACTGGTCCTATTTTATTTACTTTATCTCTAGTTACACACTAATCCTATTTATTTTATCCCTAGTTACGTACTGGTCCTATTTATTTCATTTATTTTATCTCCAGTCATGCACTGGTCCTATTTATTTTCTTTATTTCATTTATTTTATCTCCATTTTTATACTAGTCCTAATTATTTTATTTATTTTATCTCTAGTTTAGCACTAGTCTTGTTTATTTTATCTCCATTTATGCACTGGTCCTATTTATTTTATTTATTTTATTCATTTTATTTCTAGTTTCGCACTGATTCTATTTTATTCTTTTATTTATTTTATCTTTAGTTACTCACTAGTTCTATTTATTTTATTTAAGTTATTTCCAATTTTATAAGAATTATATTTATTAAAAGTTTTTGCTTTAATCCTTATTTTACTCTATTTTGTAATAATTTAAATATTATTTTTGTATATAAATACATATAAAGTAAAAGTATGTATTTTTTTATGAATTTGGATAAAAGAAAGTCACGTATATATTATGTTTTACTTATTGTATTTGTTTGAATGTTGTGTAAAATCTATGAATTTTTGATAAATATGTCATAACATAATGGTCTTTATGTTATGTGATTGATGAAATATCATGAGTATGCTTGTTGTGAAAGAGTCTTAGGTTTCAGAATAGCAGGGACTTGGTGGGGTCTAAGGAAGTATTTCAAGTAGGTGAATATCTGGATAGTTCAGAATAGTACCCTGGACTAGGATATTTCACAGGCCAAACTTGGTACTATCTGATACTTGCTCATCATCACCATTGTTAGGTAGTGAGTATATATATCTATTTTATTATTAAATGGCCAGAATTCTCGAGAAAATAATTATGATTGTACCTATGAGATATATTCAATTACCTGATTACTTTCCAAATAACTTCTGATGTTCAGGTTGGGTCATCAAAAGTGGTATATGGATCCATATGTTTGATAAAGTGAGAGTAATTCTTTTAGTTTTAAGTCAAGTTATATGTGCCATTGTTTGTTGTTGTGATTATAGTCCCCCATTGTTTGTATTGTTTGTAGGGTTTATTAAGATTAATATTTAAGGCTTATAAAGACCTCACTCCTTTCATGTTTCTCTTTCATATGTACTTATTGTATGAGTAAAAGCAGAACCTGCTTAGTAAGAGTTGTTAGAAAAGAATCTTTGGAAGATTTTTTAGATGATTGACTTATGAAAAATATAGTTTTAATGTCTTAGAGTATATAAAATAGATAGTTCTCTATTCTGATGTATAACTCTTATTGTTGTAAATTTATATGTTTTTGAATAATTATTACTCTCATGTATGAACACAATTTTTTTCTTTTTTATCAATAATCAATGTCAACCCATAAAATCACTCAAACTTGGTTCCTCAACAAATTAAGCTAGGGATTGTCTATTAATCATCAAGATAAATTATATAGATCAATCTTGCATTCATACAAGGATCTTAATGACAACAAATAAATCACACTTTATTCCTAGACATGAGCCTTCATTCGATAAATTAATTCAATTCCAGATTCAGAAGATATTTTCTAATACTCTTAAGAATCAATGATTGAGTTATAGATTCACACAATAAGCATAAACATAGAATTAATATACTATGTATTGAAAGAAAATAATTTATTATAAGACATCAGATAAGAATACGATTACATGATAGTTGCATCTTATTACATCTAACCCCAACAATAATGAGTTTAGCTCCTCATAGTCATGGGTACAACAATGACAACCATCTTATTGCCTTCTAGTCTGAATTTTTATGATATTTGGCTGAAGATTTCAAATTCTAATGTAAAATATTTCTTAAATAAAATATGTTTTTTGGCACTCGCGCCCAACCCAGGAAAGTGGCACTAGGTGCAATTGGATTTTGTTGCAATTGCAACTCTTTTGGCCCATTTTTAGGATCCTGAGCCCGACCCATGAAACATGTGCCCGACCTACATTTCGTAGGCTCGACTCAGCTTTCATCATCATTCTAATTTTGCTCTTATTTGCCCTTATGGAGCTCCAATCTTACTTTTTTTTTTTTTAATGAAATACTTCTTGTTCATTATTTGACAAAATTAGTAAAATTTAGAGTAATATTTGATGAAAAACTCAAGTAACAAGTTATTTACAAACAAAAAAAGTTATTTATAAAAACATGAGATTTGGTAGGTTCCAATCTTAGAAAGATTTGATTTGATTATGAAAATAAGCCTAAAAACATCATATAATTTAACTCTATCACTAGTCAAAGGTTAACGAAAACAAGTGTTCGTCTTTGAAACAACTTTTCCAGATGGCGCCAATGTTGTGACCTTAAGCCTATTGAGATAATATTGCTAAATTCAATCACCACATCGATGTATTATCCAATTTGGATCTCAAAGCTTTGTTATGATTTTCCCTTAAAAGGCGTCTATACTTGTTTGTTCGTTTGCAGATACTCAACTAATGCAATATCTTGAATGCTGTATTCATCACATAACTCTCATCTAGCGAATTGGGTTCCATTGTTTATGATAACGATATGGGGAACCCTAAATCTGCACACTATGGATTTCCATGAAAAGTTTTTTATTCAATCACCCGAAAATGCTACCACAAGTTCAACTTCAATCCACATGGTAAAATATTCCACCCTAATTAAATACTTCATTTGTCGAACTCTTGTGGAAAAGGACCCAAAATATTCAACTCCCATTTATCAAAAGGCCAAGTAGAGATAATTGAGTGTAGTTTATCTAGATGAGCAACATGTATATTCTCATGTCGTTAACACTTATCACATCATTTGACATACTATTGACAATCCTCCCTCATTATTGGCAAATAAGAGCCTACCTGTAGCACATTCCTAGGTAGAGCACAACCACCAATATGTCCTCCACATATGTCTTCATTCACTTATCGCAATAATGAATTAGAAAACTCACGTCTGTACAAAGTGTTGTTGAGTAATAAGTATTGAGCAAAATTTTTATGAAACATTATTTCCCCACTTTCTCTTACTGGCTCACTCCTTCTTTTAAGTATAATGCATATGGTGACATCCATGGCTACAAAATTGCTTGAGTACACATGACCAATTGTCCTATAGATACACTGAAAAGTTCCAATATTTCCTGAAAGACAGATTAGTGATTTACTGGCTAATTTTAATAACATATCCACTCATGAGTTATGCTACTTGGGCACATAAATCAACTTAAATTCATCAAAAGATTTTGAAAAAAAGCTTTACCTTTTCTAGATACTGAGCTAACTATGGGCCTGGGCTTGATAATTCCTTGCAACTTGCCCACTAACTAATTAAGAATCACTCTAATTTGTAAGAGCCTTGCCATCCATTTCTTTGGCTAAATTCATACTAGCTAGCAAAGCTTCATATTTTGCTTGATTGTTGTTGGTCTTGAAGGCAAATCTTAAAGATTGTTTTATCATCACCCCATTTGGTCCTTCCAATATGACCCCCAATTCCACTATCTTTGAGATTTGAAGTGCCATAAACTAACATCAACTATTCAGCCTTACTTGAGTTCGTATCAGTTGGTGATCTTAATTCAACAATGAAGTTAGCTAATACTTATGCCTTTACGTCTCCTCAGGCTTTATATCTTATATCATATTCGAACAATTCAATAGCACACTTCATCATTCTTTTTTCAAGAACGAGATTTTGAAGGACTTGCGTATTGGTAGATTAGTTTTGACCACTATAAAGTAACTTTGGAAATAATAATTAAGTCATCATATAGTGATAACTACTACTAATATTGCTTGTTCTATCTTCTGATATCATTTTTCAGCATGGTGCAACAACTTACTTATAAAGGAAACTAGCTTTTGCATTGTGTCAACTTCCTGCACCAACACTAAGTTAATCGATGTTAGCCTATTTTGCTATGATAGCAAGTGCACCAGTCGCAACATAGCAAGTAATAAAAATATCGTTCTTTCGATAGGATTAGTGCAATATAAGACAATAATTACAATTATAATAAATTCATATTCAAGAACAATTGCATAATTTGGTTATGAATGTAGAAATTAAAATAATATTTATAGATTTTATCATCAATTGAAATGTATAAAAATAATTTAATATTAATGGTAAGAACTTGTTAGGGTTAGAGCTCACCAATCTTCAGTCTTGTATACAAAAACATTACTTTCTTTTCTATCAATAACAAATTTCAACCCACTATATTACTCAATCCCAATTCCTTAACAAATAAACCTAAGATTATATATTAATAGTTAATTCCTTGATCAATTATATAAATAAATCTTTCAATATCCACAAGTGCCTTAAGACAACAAATGAATCTTGCTCTATTCCTAAACACAAGTTTTCATCTGATATTTTAATTCAATTACTGATTACAGAAGATATTTAATGCCCCAAGGACCAATGATAAAGTCAAGAATCAACACAACAGACAATGACCGCAAACTTAAAATACTTATGTATTGAAAGAAAAGACATAAACATGAAAAACAAAACAATTACGTGAGAGTTCATACAGGTTTAACCTAACCCCAACAACAAAGAATTTAGCTTTTCATAGACATGAGAATACTAAACCTTACAAAAGATAGTGGAATATGAAGAAGAATCCACTAGATATCCTAAAAATGCCTTCCAAGAGCAATTTTTGATTTCCAATTGCTAAAGATGTCAAACCCTAGTGCAAGAAACTGTTTAATAAAATTTGAAATTTGACACTCGCGCCCGACTCAGGTTAGTTGTTCCTAACACCACTGGATTTTGTTGTAGATCCAAGCTCTGAAGGCCAACCTGCACCGACCAATTTCTCTAACCTAGTCTCATGTTCTCTTACACCGGGCTCAAGTTTGCTAAGTCGAACTTGACTTCTTTTCCCCAAAATTTACTCCTTTCTCTCACTACTTCAAGGCTTCAATCCTACTTTTTTCTAATCCAATGGTTTTCTGGTCCACTCAAAATACCATGAATTAACAATCAAATCCTTTTTCTTACTCATATAATCAATTATTATAAAAAACAAAATAAAGTTGAGAATTTTTATGTGTGAAGAGAGTTTATATTTGTCATAAAATAAACCAATAATATCATGTAATTTAACTCTATAAATCGCCTAACTGGTTATAGTGATGTATAGCTACAATGTTATACCCAGAGTTTATTTTGACAAGATCGAGAGATGAGCTAAAACCTGTTTTAATGCCAAAAATTTCCTCACATTATTTTGTCCAAAAGAAACCCTCATTCTTGTGCAAACATTGGAAATACAGGAAACCTCTATAGTTTCCTTTGACAAAAATCTTAATAATAAGGCTAATCGTCCTATGCGTTGTTGCAATTCCTTCATATGATGGGCTCCACATATTTGTCGTAACCGGGATCACGACGAGGCGATCAAAAAAATAATTTAAAAAATATTTAAATTGAGATTAGAGTCGCCACCATAGTTTATTATGGAAAACCATAGAAAAACCAAAAATAAAAGTGTCTACGAACCAGATTCAAAGATTCGGGAGTCGGTTACGTATGGGGAAGGTATTAGCACCCCACAACGCCCGTCCTAAGACGGTACCTTTAATCAAATGAATAAAAATAAGTGTGGTTAAAAAAAATATCATTTTTTTCCAAATAATAACAATAATAATGAGACTAAAGACAAAACAAACAAATATATAAAGAAACAAAACAAACAAGAAAACATGCTTATAAAATCATAACAATAAATAATAATTACGCAGATAAAAATAACAAACAAAATAAAACAAACAAACATATATATTATTTTATTTATTTGGACCCGACAAGATTTAACCTTGGTCCTATGTATCTCTATACATGATAGAAAATCCTGGTTCACGTAGTTCTATTTTAAGAATTTTGGTTTGGTGATATTTTTTTTTAATTTCTAAAACTGTTTTTCGTTTTTTATTGAAATTGAATATTTTTATTATTTTTTTAAAAATGCTTTGTTTATGATTATTATTTTTTAATTATTTTTGAAATTATTTGGAATATAATATTTTTATTTTTATAAAAAAAGAGTTTGTTAATAAAAATAGTATTTTTAAATCCTTATAGCTAACATACTTTTATTTCTGTTAAAAGAAAGAGAAAAAAAATACAAATATATATATATATATATATATATATATATATATACATATAAACATAATTAAAATTAAAAACTTGATATTCATTATTTATGTGGCATGGAACACCACTACCACACGCTACCCCTTTGTAGCCAATCTTCTTAACATTCACTTATCATTCTCAGAGGCCCCTTCAGGGTATTCTTGGTTCTTGAGATATTGCTTAATATCGAAATACCATGGTTTGCCGTCTGATTCTTCTTCTATGAAGGAACAATAAGCCGGATGTTCGTGACTTTTCATTTTAATCTTTGGTAGTTTACCTCCTTAGTTTACCTCAAACATAGATGATAAGGTTGCTAATACATCAACCAATTGATTATCTTCTCTCGAGATGTGATGAAATGTTATAATATCAAAATACTCCATTAATCCCTTAATATAAGCTTGATAAGGAATCAATTTTTGATCTCGAGTTTCCCACTCTCCTTTTACCTGTTGGACAACAAGGGCAGAATCCCCATACACTTCTAACATTTTGCCCCAAATTCAATGGCAGCTCGAATACCCATAACACACGCCTCATATTCTGCTGTATTGTTGGTACAATCAAAACACAATCTTGCTGTCATAGGTATGTATTGCTTTGTAGGAGAGATAAGAACTGCTCCTATTCCATGCCCCAATGCATTAGATGCTCCATCGAAGAACAATGTCCATGTATTCTTGTTATTGTCATCTTCAAGGACCAAAATTTCTTCATCCGGGAATTC